>Ga0116229_10005304_pt1 | contig 21077 bp, 15 predicted proteins | sample S1TSphgellanicum_3_FD_87313 | JGI IMG/M metagenome (GOLD analysis project Ga0116229, IMG submission 87313) | Host-associated microbial communities from peat moss isolated from Minnesota, USA - S1T2_Fc - Sphagnum magellanicum MG | ecosystem: Host-associated > Plants > Peat moss > Unclassified...
CGTCAGAGGCATCCGTCGTGGCCTGCTCGACGAGGTCGGCCACGGTCGGCGGCTTCGGCGCGTGATCGTCGGCGCGCGCCACGGACGCCATCGCCAAGGCTCCGCACAAAAGAAGCAGGCGCGCCTTCATCACGATTTCCGAAACAACGCGTTCCATGCCGCGACGACTTCCTCGCGCATGAGGCCGCTGGCGCGCGGCGGTCCGGGCGGTTCGGCGTCGGGGTCCAGTGTTCGCCGCAACCACGCCGCGATCGGCTCGATCTCGCCGCTGGCGAAGACGCCATGACCGGCCTTCTTCAGCCGCGCCGCGGTGAAGCCGTCGGTATCGCCGATCCACAAAATCGGCCGGCCGGAAAGCTCCGCCAGCATCAGCTTGCTCGGCAGCAGCAGCCCCTTCATCGCCGGCTTGCGCGTGACGACCAGCACGTCGGCCTCGAGGAGCGACCGCCCCAGCGTTTCATCCGGCGCCGGTGGCTGCCAGCGCACCTGCCGCAGGCCCAGCTCCCGCGCCGCCTCCTGGCTCGCGCCGAATTGTGCGCCCCGGCCCTGCAGCACCAGCTCCGCGCCGGCGCCTCCTGCCTCGAGCCGCTTTTGCACCTGCAGCAAAACGTCTATCTCGTGAGCGCGGCCGAGGTTGCCCGAATAAAGCCACCGCTTCGGCTCGCCGGGCGTGCGTGCGGGCTCGATCCAGGTGACCTCCGGCGGGAACGGCTCCAGGATCGCGGACTCCACCCCATAGGTGCGCCGCAGGTGCTCACGCATATCCTCATCCAGCACGACCACCTGCTCCGCGTTCCGGTACGCGCGCTGCATCCGGCCGGCGAGGAACCGCGTCAGCGCACCCTCCCGTAATTCGCCCAGCCGAATGCCCGCCTCCGGATAGAGATCCATCGCCCAGTGAAAATGCTTCGCGCGCAGCAATCGCGCAATGAAAGCCCCCGTCACCGCCAGGCAGGCCGGCGAGCTCAGCGTCAGCACTGCATCAATCTGCCGCTGGCCCACGCCCCGGCAGGTCAGAAGCAGGTGAACATTGATTTCATGCAGAATCCGCTTGAGGCCACGCCGCGATTGGCCGTAAGCCGAATCCACTTCCAAGAGCGTGACGATATGCCCAAGTTGTTGCAGCCCTTCCGCTAGCTCGCCCAGAATACGCCCCGTCGGAGCCCCGGAACCGGGCCCGTACTGATTAAGGAGCAAAAGTCGCATAGAAGGAGCCCAGTATAGAAGACGCCGAAAGACTCAGGAGCGAAAAAGCGAGTTGTTACACGATTGTGACATTTACCCCATACCAGCAGCGCCAAGCTTCGTATATAAAGGCTATCCCTCGGGAACCGGTGGTAAGCCGCCGTACCATGCCATCACGGCAACTGGCTTTCACCTTAAGCGAGTGCAAAAGCCGGGGCAGCGGCTTGCACGGATTCCCGTCCGATAGCACATGAGCGTAACCAAACGAATTGCCTTTGGCGCGGCGGCGAACGGCTTCAGCCGCGCGACCACCATTGTCCTGGCGCTGGTCCTCATGCCGGTGCTCTTTCATCACCTGGGCAAGGAAGAACTCGGCGTCTGGCTTCTGCTGGCGCAAAGCTCCGCGCTGCTCTTCATTCTCGATTTCGGTTTCAGCTTCGTGCTCACGCGCCGCATCGCGCTGGCCAAGGGCAAAAGCGGCAGCGACCCCAACGCCCCGCTCAACGAGGAATCGCGCCGCGAAATCGCCGACCTCGTCGAAATCGGCCGCCGTCTCTTCCTCGGCCTTGCCGTCCTGACCTTCCTCGTTTCCTCGATCTCCGGGTTTTTCTACCTGAGCCATCTTCACCTCACCACGGTCAGACTGCCGGTGGTCTGGCTTTCGTGGGCCGTGCTCTGCCTCAGCCAGGCGCTCGGCGTCTGGGGCCTGACGTGGAACTGCCTGCTCGACGGGGTCGGCTACGTCGGCTGGGACGCCTTGCTGAGCTCGACCATGCTCACCCTCATTCTCCTGGCGCAGATCGCCGCGCTTTTCCTCGGCGGCGGGCTGGTCACGCTCGCGACCATCGCCGCGGCCGGCTGGTTCCTCCAGCGCTGCATTCTGCGCCGCTTCGCCCGCGCGCGCCGGCCGGAACTCTTCGAGCTGCGCGGCCGCTTCGACCGCGCCACGGCGCTCGGCCTGATTTCGCCCTCGCTTCGCGCCTGGGCCACCACCCTTGGCAGCCTCCTTATCCTCAACACCGACCAATTCTTCATCGCCAGCTTCGGTGACGTGACGAACCTGCCCGCCTACCGCGCGGCCTACCTCGTTCTTTTTAATCTCTACGTCCTGTCCGTTACCGTCTCCGGCGCATCGGCCGTCTTCATCAGCCATCTCTGGCAGGCCGGCGAACTCGCGGAGATTCGCCGCATCATCGTCCGCAACATGCGCCTCGGCCTCGGGCTCATGGCCGCGGGCGGCGCGTGTGTCCTGTTGCTCGGGCCGCGCCTGTTCGACGTCTGGCTCGGCCCGAACAACTTCATCGGCTATCCGATCCTCGCCAGCTTCTTCGTGCTTCTCTTCCTCGAGGTTCAAAGCTGCGGCGTCACCCTCTGCTCGCGCGCCACCGAGGACGAAGCCTTCGCCTTCTGTTCTCTCAGCGGCGCCGCGCTTAAAATTGCGCTCGCCGCCATCCTCGGCGCGCGGTTCGGCCTTATCGGCATCGCCGGTTCCACGCTTATCGCCCAGCTCGCCACCAACCACTGGTACATGGTCTACCGCGGCCTGGGCCGCCTGCGCGTCGGCCTGCGCAGTTACGGCACGGATGTCCTGCTTCCCGTCACGCTGCTCTTCGTGCTCGTCGCGCTCGCGGTTTGGGTGCCGCTTTCCGCCAACCTTTTCACCACCGAATGGCAGGCCTTCATCGGCTGCAGTTTTCTCGCCGGACTCATCCTCGCAGGTTTCTGCTGGTGCTTCGTACTCGAACCCAATCATCGCGGCCGCATCGTCGCCCGCATGCATCTAGTCCTTTCCTGACCGTCTAACCCGCTACCCAAATTGCATGAACCTTCAGCGAGCCACCTTAACCTCGGAGCAGTTGAGTCTCCACGCCAAGCTCTACACCGGATGCGTTCTGGACGATGACTGGATTGGTGGAGCTGTTCGCAGGCATGAGCTCGATCTCCTGGTCAGCGTCTACAAGGCCAAGCAACCGAAGCGTAGCATCGAATGGGGTCTGGGCACCGGCATATCCGCGGTTGCCTTGGGTAAGACACGGCAAGCTCTCGGTCTGCTTGGTAAACACGTTGTGCTGGATCCGCTCCAGAGCGAATTTGCCAACCGGGGCGTGGCTTGCATCGAGGAAAATAACGCCCTTGATTGCGTCGATTATCATCCCGTCGCAAGCGAGGACTATCTCGTCCAGGCCCGGCAGCGCGGCGAGACGTTCGACTTCGTCTTCATCGACGGTGCGCATGATGTCGGACACAAGCTGACGGATGCCTGCTTGACCAGCAGCGTCCTTTCACCTGGTGCCGTGGTTTGCTTCCACGACAGTTTTTTCACCTCGACGTCCCTGGCGCTAACCTACCTCGTTGAGCACTGCGGCCTCCAGTTGCACGAAACTGGAGTGGAAGTTCCCATCCGCCGGCGCCTGCGTGGCATCAAGCACGCCTCCCGCCTTGGCCTGCGCTACGCCCTGCACTACGCGCCTCGCATCGATTTCGCCCTGTCTGTGCTCCAAAAGAGGAACTGAAAATGCGCTTCTTTTGTTTACTGCCCGTGCGCGATGAGAGCGATGTCATCGGCCAGTGCCTCAGCCAATTGCTCAAGTGGGCTGACGGCATCTACATCTTCGATACCGGCAGTGTGGATGATACCTGGGAAATCGTCCAAGACTGGGCGCACAAGGACAAGCGGGTCATCCCACTGCGCAAGGAGGCGGTTTATTACTCTGAAACGCACCTGCGCGGCTGGCTCTTCCATGAGGCACGAAAAAGCATGCGCCATGGCGATTGGTTCCTGCGGGTCGATGCCGACGAATTTCATCATGTACCGCCGCCGGAATTTGTGAAGAGCCGCCTGCGACCACACGAGACCATCGTCTGGCACCAATACTATGACTTTCGCCTGACTGCTTCCGAGGTTGAGGCCTGGAACCAGGGCCGTGAGACGCTCGCCGATCGCTCGCGCGACATTGCGCAGCGCCGCCGTTGGTACACCTGCAGCGTCTACAGCGAGCCCCGTCTCTGCCGCTACCGTGAAAGCATGCGCTGGCCCTCGACCATTTCATTTCCCTTCAACGCCGGCTATATCGCACGGGAGCGTCTGCCCATCCGCCACTATCCGCATCGCGATCCCGTGCAGCTCGATCGCCGCTGCCGGTTGCGCTCCGTCATGATGCAGGATCCGGCCATCGACCCCGGCAGCTTCGCGCATTGGCGCACAGAGCATTGGCAACAGTTTGTCACGCCGGACGATCTTTCTGGATTGTTGCATTGGGACACGGGTGCCGAATTCCCCGAAATTAGCCAGACAAATCATCTCTCGCCGCCGCACAAGCGCGCCGTCCAGCGGCTGGTGCATGCTGCGGCCCTGCCTTTGCTCGATTCGCTCCGTCCTGGCTGGACCGAGGGCTCGTACCCCGGAAAAATTCCGGATGAAGTCCTGTGCAGGCTCGAGCGCGAACTCGCACCGGACCGCGGCATCAAGTCCACCCTATGCACGTGATTCACGTTCCCTTGGAGAACGCCAACTTTGACTGGATGTGGATCTGGTGGTTGGGCACGGTCGTGCTTTGTCTTTGGAAGATCATTGAGGCGGTCGTCTTTCGTCCCGTTCGCCTTTTGGAATGGCCCTTCATGGCCTGCACCATGTGGCTCTATTTCTTCGGCTACATGGCCTACAAGGCCAAGATGACACTCTCCGCCTACCTCGGTAACGGGATGGCGAACATCGGCCAGTTGATGGATTTCCTGTGCCTCATCGGCCTTCTGGCCGGTTGGAGCGCGGCCATGCGCCTGCAGGTCAAGTGGACGGTCAAACAGAGGCCCGTTTATCCGTACCTCCTTTGCTGGCTGACCGGTTTTGGCCTTGTGGTGCTTGGCGCGATCGGCAGCTATTCCGTCGTTCAGGCTGGCGAGGAAGGCGATCTCAACTTCCAGACCGCCAGTGCTTACTGGTACCTCCTTTATTATATCGGCTATCCTGGTCTCGCGATCGCGATGTGGGCTGCGTTGAAATTCAAGCCGCCCCTCAGTTACATCCTCATGGGGGTGACCTTCGCCGCCTTGGTGGTGTTCCTCTACCCGTATCTTGCCGGTGCCCGGCGCGGACCGGTCTTTCCCGCCATCATCCTGGTTCTCCTCGTGCCTCCCCTGACTTTGCGGCGGCCTCCGAATCGCTTGTTGTATTGCGGTGGGCTGATCGGTGTTGGCGTTTTCATGCTCCTCTGCCTCCAAATCCGCACGACGATTTACTCCGGCGGCACATGGAGCGAGGCCCTCCAGAAGCTCAACGTCGAGGATGCCGTCGTCGAGCGCGGCGACGAGGCGTACGACAATGAGTACATCAACAACTGCCAGGTCATCGCCACGGTCAATGATTCCGGCAAATATGAGTACGGCACGGGACATCTGGGCCTTTTTCTTCACTGGGTCCCTCGCGCCTTCTGGCCGGACAAGCCCGTACTGGGACAGGGCGTTTATTATTCCGACAAGGAACGTTTTGATGACATCGAGAAGATCACGGGTGTGAGCTTGCTCGGTTTCGGCGCCTCTACGGCGGGAGTCGCGGAATCCTTCGTCGAATACGGCTACCTTTGTCCGCTTTTCTGGTTCCTCCTGGCTTTTGGCATTGGGTTCGTTTACCTCAAGGCTGTCCGGTCGGGCAGCCCGTGGTGGTTGTTCAGCTACGTCGGCTTTCTTTGCTCCACGCACTGGCTCATCAGCCAGGGTTTTGCGCCGGCGTTCGTGCCGGGCATGTACTTTCAGTTGGTCCCGCTGGGCGTGTTGGTGATGGTCGGGCTTTACCGCCGCCTGACCGCGGCCCCGTACAAGTCCGGCCGGCGGCGGCCTCTGCCCGTGCCGGCCGGCGCGCATTTGGTGGATTCATGAACGGTGGACCATGACGCCCGCCGCCTCCATCTTCATCACCACGCGCAATCGCCGCGAGGAGCTCGAGAACGCTGTCGCCTCCGCGCTCACGCAGCAGGTCGAGGGCGGCGTGGAGGTCATCGTGGCCGACGACGGCTCGACCGACGGCACCTCGGAGATGATCGCGGCAAAATTTCCCGCCGTGAAACTACACCGCTTCGAGCAATCGCGCGGCCTCATCGTGCAGCGCAACTTCGGTGCGCGCGTCGCTACCGCGCCGATCCTTTTTTCCATCGATGATGATGCGATTTTTACTGGGCCGGCCATTGTTGCCGACGTGCTGCGCCATTTCGACCAGCCGCGCATTGGCGCCGTGGCGATACCGTTCATCAACGTAAAGCAGGATGCCACGGCGATCATGCAGCAGGCGCCGGACGGAAGCGGCGTTTACGTGAGCTCGTCTTACATCGGCACGGCCCATGCATTGCGCCGCGAGCTCTTTCTCGCGCTCGGCGGTTATCGCGAAAATTATTTCCACCAGGGCGAGGAAAGCGACTACTGCCTGCGCATGCTCGGTGCGGGTTTCCTTGTGCGCCTGGCCCGCAGCGCGCCCATCCATCATTTCGAGTCGCCGCGGCGCGACTTCCGGCGCATTGACCTCTACGGCCGGCGCAACAACGTGCTTTTCGGCTGGTACAATGTGCCGGCGCACGTCCTGCCCGTTTATATGGCGGCGACCTCCTGGTACGGTTTTGCCCACGGTCTCCGCGTGCGCCGGCCTTGGACCATGATCGAGGGCCTCGCGCGCGGCTATGGTGCGATTTGGTCGCAGTATCGCGAACGCACGCCGATTTCCAACTCGACCTTTCGGCTCTACCGCGAGCTCGTGCGGCGGCAGATAGTCCCTTACGCGCAGGTCGTGGATCGTCTACCGACCGTAAGCTGCGCGCTTGTGGCGAAGGAAGTGCCGGCGCAGCTCGACATTTCAATCATCATCACTACGAAGAATCGCTGTGAGGAATTGCGCCGTACTCTCGCGGTGCTGCGCGAACTTTCTCCGCAGCCGCTGGAAATCATCATCACGGCGGACGGCTGCACGGACGGCACGGTCGACTTCGTGAAGGCGGAATGGCCGCAGGCGCGGCTGATTGTCCATGCGGAGGGCCGCGGCTCGATCGCCTCGCGCGACCGGATGATCCGCGATGCCCGCGGCGGGATCATCCTCAGTCTCGACGACGACAGTTATCCCGAGCAGCGCGATTGCCTCGCGCGCTTCACGCCGCTCTTCGCCACGCAACCGCGCATGGCCGTGCTCCACTTCCCACAGCGCTCCGATGAATATCCGCTCTCGCTCGCCCGCGCTGACTTCGGCCGCGCCCGTCTGACGCGTTCGTTCTCCTGCGCCGGTGCCGCGCTGCGCCGCTCGACGTACCTCGAGCTCCACGGCTTCGAGACCGTCTTCTTCCACGCTTACGAGGAGCCCGACTATGCCCTCCGGTGCGTCGCCGCCGGCTGGGACATCGTCTTCGACCCGGCGGTCACCGTGCGCCATCACTATTCCGGCACGGCGCGCAACGAGATGCGCACGCACCATCGTCACGCGCGCAATGAATTCTGGAGCACGCTCCTGCGCGTGCCGTTTCCCTACGCCGTGACGGTCGCGGCATGGCGCGCGTTCTCGCAGTTCCTCTACGCCTGCTCGCGAGGGCCGGGCTGGATGGTGCGCGAGCCGGCCTGGTGGCTGCAGGCGCTGGCCGGCATCCCGCGCTGCCTGCGGGCGCGCAAGCCTGTTCGCTGGGCCGACTACCGGCGCTGGCTGGAACTCTCCGATGTCGGCGGCCCGCAGCTCGATGCCGCCCCGGGCGTTGAAACCACGGCGGTGAGGACGGCGGTATGAGCGTGGTCGTCGCGCAACTCGGCGCGCGCATGCACTACGCCGTACCACGGGTGCTCGAGCGCGCCGGACTGCTGGAGCGCCTCTACACCGACATTTGTGCCATGAAGGATTGGCCGCGCCTGCTCAGCCTGCTACCGCCCGTGCTGCGGCCTGGCGGCGTGCAGCGGCTGCTCGGCCGCGCCCCGGCGGACATTCCCGCGCGGCGCATCACCGCCTTCACGGGCTTCGGCTTCGCATACTCGCGTCGTTACAGCCGCGCCCGCACCACGGACGAGCGCAACGCCGCGTTTCTCTGGTCCGGGCAGGAATTCGGCCGCTTGGTGATTGAGCAGGGCTTCGGCGTGGCGAAGGCCGTCTACGTTTTCAACTCGGCGGGCCTTGAAATTCTGCACGCGGCGCGACAGCACGGGCTCATGGGCATCGTCGAGCAAACCATCGCGCCCCGTTCGATTGAGTGGGCGCTGCTCAAGGACGAAGCCCAGCGCTTTCCCGGCTGGGAAACGCCCGCCGCGAAGGACTCGATGATGGAAGACTACTGCGCGCGCGAGTCGGCCGAGTGGGCCGCGGCCGATCTCGTCGTCTGCGGCTCCGAATTTGTGCGCGAGGGAATCATCCGTTGCGGCGGCGATCCGGCCAAGTGCGTGGTTGTGCCCTACGGCCTCGAGCGCCGCGTTGCAGCCGCGCCCAGGGCGCCGCGCCGCGACGGCCCGCTGCGCGTGCTCACCGTCGGTGCGGTCGGTTTGCGCAAGGGCGCACCGTATGTGCTCGAGGCGGCGCGGCAGATGGGCGCGCGCGCGGAATTTCGCATGGTCGGTTCGGTGCAGGTGCTGCCGGACGCGGAACGGCAATTGCGCGCGCACGTGCAGCTCGCCGGCGTGGTGCCGCGCACGGAAGTCGCGGCGCAGTACGCATGGGCCGACGTTTTTCTGCTCCCGTCGCTCTGCGAAGGCTCCGCGACCTCCACCTACGAAGCCCTGTTCCACGGACTGCCCGTCATCTGCACGCCGCAAACCGGCAGCGTGGTGCGTGATGGCGCCGACGGCTTCATCGTCCCGCCACGCGACGGCGCGGCCATCGCGGAAAAGCTCGCGCTCCTCGCCGATAAGCCGGAGCTGCTCGCGGAGATGTCGCGGAACGCGCGCGGGCGCAGCTCCGCGTTCACGCTGGAAAAATACGGCGAGCGCCTCATCGCCGCCTTCCGCAGCCCGGGCATCCTCTGAGCATGAATCCGGTTGCGATCATCTTCGATAATTTCGGGCCGTACCATCTCGCGCGGCTCCGCGCGGCCGCGGCCACCTGCGACCTCCTCGCCATCGAAGTCGCCGGACGCAGCGCGACGTATGCCTGGGACGCCTCGCGCGGCGCGGAGCCGTTCCGGCGCGAGACGCTCATCGAGTCCGGCACCAGCACGGGCCTCCCGCGCGGCGAAGTCGGCCGACGCCTTCGCGCCAGCCTCGCGCGCTTCAACCCCGCCGTGGTCGTTGTGCCCGGATGGGCCAGCCCGGCGGCGTGGGCCGCGATGCACTGGTGCACACAGCGCCGCGTTGCGATGGTCTGCATGTCCGAGAGCACCGCGTACGACGAAACGCCCGCCGCGTGGAAGCGCGTGCTCAAGAGCCGTCTCGTCCGCCTCTTCTCCGCCGCGCTCGTCGGTGGCCGGCGCCACGTCGAGAACCTCACGCAGCTCGGCTTCCCGGCCGAGCGGATCGCATTCGGCTACGACGCGGTCGACAACGATTATTTTTCCGCGAACGCCGATGCCGCCCGCATCGACGAAATGCGCCGGCAGCTCAAGCTGCCAGGAGAGTTTTTCCTCGGCAGCGCCCGCTTCGTGGAAAAGAAAAACCTCGACCGTCTTTTGCAAGCCTTCGCGCGGTATCGCAACGGCGGTGGCACATGGTCGCTCGTACTGCTCGGCGACGGCCCGCTGCGGCCCGCCCTGGAGAAATTGCGCGATGACCTCGGCCTCGGCGCGCACGTCCTCCTACCCGGTTTCCGTCAGTACGCCGAGCTGCCCGCCTACTACGCACTCGCCGGGGCGTTCATCCATGCCAGCACCGTCGAGCCGTGGGGCCTCGTCGTGAACGAAGCCGCCGCGAGTGGCCTGCCGCTCATCGTCTCGAATCGCTGCGGCTGCGCGCCGGAACTCGTCCGCGATGGCGTCAACGGTTTCACCTTCGATCCGGCCGATGTCGATGCGCTCGCGGCGCACATGAAAACCGTCGCCGCGCCCGATTTCCCCCGCGCTGCCTTCGCCGCCGCCAGCCGCGAAACCGTAAGGCCGTGGGGCCCGGCCCGCTTTGCGCAAGGTCTCGCGCAGGCCATCGACACCGCGCTTGCCCACCCGCCCACGCCGGCCGGCCTGATCGACCGCAACCTTCTCAGCTTCCTCGCGCGCCAATGAAAACGCTCTGCGTCATGGACTCGGTCTCGCGCACCAACGGCGGTATCTTCGAGGCCGAGCGCCGCCTGCAGCAACTCCTGCACACGAAGATCGGCCTCGGCGTCGAAGTCGTCGGCTTGCGTGACGCACAGACCGGCGCCGATCTTCCCGCGTGGTCGCCGCTCGTGCCCACGGCCTGCGCGGTGAGGGGACCCGCCGCCCTCGGCTACGCGCCGGAATTCTTACGCACGCTATCGAACAGCCACGCCGACCTCGCCTACGTCGCGGGCCTCTGGAAATATCCCATGCTGGCCGCGCAACGCTGGTCCCGCGCCGCGCGCAAGCCGCTCGTCGTCGCGCCGCACGGCATGCTCGAGCCGTGGGCTGTGCGCCGTTCCGGTGCGAAGAAAAAAGTCGCGGGCTGGTTCTTCCAAAACGCGCAGCTTCGCGACGCTGCCTGCCTGCGCGCGCTCTGTCCGGCGGAAGTCGATTCGTTCCGCGCCTACGGCCTCACGAATCCGGTCGCGGTTGTTCCGAACGGCGTCGATCTCCCCTCGCTGTCCGACAAGCCGTCGCCCCACCCGCGCTTTCCGGAAGGGCGCAAAGTCCTGCTCTACCTCGGCCGCATCCACGAGAAAAAAGGTCTCGCCCAACTGCTCGACGGCTGGGCCCAGGCCAGGGAAGCCGCGGGCGGCTGGACCCTCGCCATCGCCGGCTGGGACCAGGGCGGGCATGAAGCCGAGCTCAAACGTCAAGCCGCGGCGCTCGGCCTCGATGTGCTTTTCCTCGGCCCGCAGTTCGGCGCGGACAAGGACGCCTGCTACGCCTCCTGCCACGCCTTCATACTCCCGTCGTTCAGCGAGGGCCTGCCCATGGTCGTGCTCGAGGCATGGGCGCGGGCCAAGCCGGTGCTCATGACGCCCGCGTGCAATCTCCCCGAGGGATTTGCCGCCGGTGCGGCGCTGCCGATCGCGCCCGACGCCGCCAGCATCGCCCAAGGTCTGCGCGTGCTGTTTGCAATGTCGCGCGACGACCGGCAGGTCATGGGCGACAACGGGCGCACGCTGGTCGAGCGCAAGTTTGACTGGCGCACGGTCGCCGCGCAGATGGCGGAGGTTTATGCATGGGTGCTCGGCGGCGGGCCGAAACCGGCAGGTGTTTCGCAGCCGCGCGCGTAAGTGCGTGGACTTTCCCTTTCGCCTTCCACCGCCTTAGGGGCGCGGCTACGAAGTTAGTCGTGGAACGCCCGGCGAAATCTGGAATCATGGCGGTCCTTACGGCTCCTTGATGTTGCGCACATTTTTCAAGCTCTTTTGGCGAATGGCCCTCGCGGTGGCGTTTCTCATCGTGGTCTTGGCGAGTGCCGCGTTTCTTTTTCCGCAGCAAGTGCTCACCATTGAGAGCGGGCCGGTCAAGGCCGACGCGCTGGTCGTCCTCGGCGGAGAGGATGGCCGGGCCGAACGCGCGGCGGAGCTTTACCAGCAGGGCGTCGCGCCAGCCATCGTCGTTACCGGCTATGGCGATTGCCTGAAGAATGTCCAACTGCTCGAGCGCAGAGGCGTGCCCGCCACCGCGATCTTCGCCGAGCCGTCGGCGCTCTCCACGCTGGAAAACGCCCAGAAGTCCGTGCCGTTGCTGCGGGCCTTGCGCGCGCATCGTGTCGTTCTGGTGACGACGTGGTACCACTCGCGCCGGGCCGTCGCATGTTTCGAGCATGTGGCGCCGGATCTTCAGTTCTTCTCGCGGCCCGACTACAGTGAGTTCCAGCCCAAGCCGCCCAATCGCACGGGATACGGCTGGCACGTGAACTATGAGTACATGAAGCTGGTTGTTTATTGGTTCGAGTACGGCGTTTGTCCGCTGGAAGTGAAGTGGTAGCCCGCGGCTTCCGGGCACGAGGTCCCTGACTTGCGCGCGCCTCAATCGCGGTTCCGCTCACCACTCGCCCGTGCCCGGAGGTCGCGGGTTACCGCTTTTCGACGCGACTTTTCCGTGACGGGTGATGCATCGCTCAAGCCGGGAATTGTAACAATTACGTCACAATCCGGAAACAAAGGTCCGGTTTCGTGGCGTTTTTATCACAATAATATGGCAATCCTATGACAATATATAAAAGGCTTGTCATTTCTTTCGACTCGCTCCATTACCGCTATCCCGCATGCGAGACTTTCATGCTTTTCTATACGCCCGCCACTCGAAATATGAGGTTCCGTCTTTCCATCCTTTTGGCCGGCGTGTGGGTGGGAGTGTTCATGGAATCTGAATCTGTAAATGCCCAGCAAATCGGTTCGGACACGGGCACGATCAGCAGCTTTCCGACCATCGGTTCCAGTCCTGCCAGCACGAACGCGGCCAGTGCCACGGTCCCAGAGCCCCTCGTGACGGCGCCCGCGCCTCCTTCGCTCCCGCCTCCATTGGCCCCAACCAGCGCGCTTTTCTCGCCCGTTGTGCCCTACGGCGGCACCGTATCGCAGACCGGCGAGGCCGCCGCGCGCTTGCTGCGGGAGCAGAACGCCAACCAGCCTTATAATCTTCGCGTCGGCCCGGTCCAGATTCGCGCCGAGGCCGACCTCACCGTGCAGGCCAACGACAACATCGGCTTGAATAAGGACGGCCGCGAAGCCGACCTTATCACGACGCCGATGGGCATCCTGCACGGCCGCTGGACCATTTCCGATCTCAACGCGCTCACGTTTAACATCGGCATCGGTTATCAGGCCTACCTGCTGCATTCGCAGTACAACTGCCTGCTTATCGCGCCCGATTCGCAGCTCAACTTCAACGTCTTCGTGGGCGACTGCACGATTAATTTCCACGACGCCTTTTCGTACCAGCAGGACCCGACGCAGGTCGGGCAGTTGAGCAACCAGGTTCGCCTCAGCCGATTTCAGAACGACGCGGGCGTTTCCGCCAAGTGGGACCTCGACGACTACCTGATCGAGGTCGACTACGACCATGCGAACCTTTGGGTGACACAAAGCATTTACGATTACCTGACCAACCAGAGCGACACCATCGCGCCAACCGTCACCTGGAAGCTCAGCGAGACGCTCAGCACCGGCCTGCAGGCCTCGTTCTCCGACACGCGCTATGAGAAGTCGTTCGAGAACGACAACACCAGCGAATCGCTCGGGCCGTTCGTCAAGGCGACGGTCTCGAACTTTCTTTCGGTCTCCGCGGCGGCGGGCGGCTTTCTCACGCAGTACGACCACGGCGGCGGCAACGGCGATACGTCGGATGTCACTTCCTACTACGGCAATGTCGGCATCACGCACCAGCTCACACCGTTCCTTTCCGAGACGCTCACCGCGGGGAAGGAATATCTGCCCGGCCTGACTTCCAACTACACCCAGCGCATCTACGTGAATTACGGCGACCAATGGAACGCGACGAAAGAAATCGGCGTGTCCGCCAATCTCTTCTGGGAAAACCTGCAGGATTCCGACGCGACCTTCAGCGAGAATTCCAATCGCTATGGACTGAGTTTCAATATCAGCGACGCGCTGACGGACCATCTCAACGTCAATGCCGGCTACCAGTTTCTGATCAAGGACGCGAACCCGTCGTACCTGAGCTATTATCAAAACCTGGGAACGCTGGGGATGCAGTATAACTTCTGACGGGACGAACCATGAAAGCACTTCGCATCCTCACGACTTTTGCATTCGGCGCCTCACTGACGCTGGGCGCGCATGCGCAGATGTCGAGCTTCCCGGCTCCGCCGCCCCTGGCATCGCCGAGTGCTTCGGCTTCAACTTCGGCGCCCGCGCCCGCCGCTCCCGCGCCCACGGCTTCCGGCTCGGGCGCGAATGCCTCGGCGAGGGGAGCCTCCGGCTCGCCCGCGCTCACGGCCGGTTCGCTCAATTCGATCGAGGCGCTCGATAACAAGACGACGCTGCAGGATGGCGACACGATCAGCTTCCGCGTCATCGAGGACCGCGACGATCCGGTGCAGCGCGTCGTCACCGATACCGGCGAAGTGGACTTCCCCTACATTGGGCCGGTCAAGGTCGAGGGCAGGACGTGCCACGAGGTCGCGCTCGACGTGAAGAAGCGGCTGGAAGTCGACTATTATAAGCAGGCCACGGTCATCATCGGCCTCGACCGCATCGTCGGTCAGGACAACGACACGAAGCCCAAGGATCTCGCGTGGGTGATGGGCGAGGTGCGCAGCGTCGGTCCGCTGGAATTGATGCAGCATCAGCCGATGACGGTGAGCCAGTTGATCATGCGCGCGGGCGGCTTCGGCGATTTCGCCGACCAGCGCAAGGTGAAGCTGCTGCACCGCGCCGACGGCGGGGCGCCGAGCGCGGGCGACATCAATAACTCGAAGGATTTTCAGGTCATCGACGTGAAGTCGATTTTCGATGGCCAGTCCGCCGCCGATCCGCAGGTCAAGGCGGGCGACTACATCATCGTGCCGAAGAAAGTGGTCAATTTCTGAACGGCCTCAAACCCCGACTGACATGAGCAACCCGAACGATCTCATCAATGGCGACGCCCTGGGCTACGACCGGCCCGCGCGTCCCGGCGTGCAATGGTACCGCTTCAAGTTCTGGACGCGGCGCTACTGGTGGATCGTGGCGTTGACGACCATGGCGGGACTGGGCGCGGTCGATGCGCTGATTCTGTTCTCGACGCCGAAGTATATTTCCTCCGCGCGCATGATGGGCAACGGGCGCGTCAACATGCCGGCGGGTGATATCTATGACGCGGGCCTGCAGTTGGCGAATTTCTACCCGACACAGGTGGCGCTGATGAAGTCGCCTTCGACGCTGAACCAGGCGTTCGACCGCGTGGCCACGCTTCATCCCGAGGTCACGCCCGACACGGACGCCAAGATCGATGCCAACCTGGAATTGCGCGCGGCCATTTTCGACCTCCAGGTCACATCCACCGATCCTGATTTTGCCAAGCTGCTGCTCGATGCAGTGATGGACACGTTCCTCGATACGAAGCGGCAGTTGAAGAAGCGGATGACGGGCGAGGACGAGGCGGCGATCACGGAAATGATCACGCGGCTCGACGATGAAATTCGGCAGGACGAGCAGAACCTCGTCGATTTCCAGAAGAGCAACAGCGTGGTCGGCATTGAGGAACAGAGCACCGCGGCGGCGAATTATCTCGTGGGCCTGACGCAGGAGTTGGCCCGCACGCAGAAGGACTACGATTACCTCGCGCTCGTCGAGAAGGACCCGCTGGCCAACAAGCTGCCCGACGCCAATCCGGCGGCGGCCAATGGCGTGGGCAGCGTGATCGACACCGCGCCGGGTGAGGCTGCGCAGAATGCCGCTAACAACGCTTCCACAACCACGCCCGCCCAGACCAACAGCTTCGAGCAAAATACGCTGATCATCAATGAGCAGCAGAACAAGGTCGACAAGCTCAAGATCGAGCGGGCGCAGTTTGGCATCTATCTGAAGGACGCGCATCCGAAGATGAAGGACCTGCAGGACCAGATCGACCAGGAGGAGAAATTCCTCACCGTGCTGAAATCGCGCAACAGCAGCGACCGCGACCAGCGGCTGGAGGAGCTGCGGCTCTCGATCAAGAATCTGCAGGACCAGATCGACACGTGGAACGCGCGCTCGCTGCAGTTGAGCGACCGGCTCGGTTCCTACCAGCAACTCAAGAGCAAGCTCGCGCGCGACCAGGCGACCTACAACCAGTTTTCGGAGACCATCCCCAGCTTCAACCTGAACAAGTCGATGGACCAGGACGACGTGGTCATCCTCGAGGCGGCGTCACCGGGTATACCGGTCAAGCACAACTACTTTGTCTGGCTGGCCGGCGGCGCCGCGGGCGGCATGACGCTGGGGTGCCTCTTCGTTTTTGGCCTGGTGCTGCTCGACGACAAGATCAACTCGCCGCTCGACATCGAGGACCACTTCGACTTCCCGCTGCTCGGTGAAATCCCGCTGGCCAAGCTCGACCGCAAGACGCGCCGCGTGCCGCTGCTGCACGAGGACGACGAGCGCTTCGAGTTCCTCGAGCATCATCGCGACATCCGCTCGTCCATCTTCTTCGGCGCGAGCGAGGCGACCCGTGCGCGGTCGCTCGTCATCACCAGCGCGGCGCCCGGCGAGGGCAAGTCCACGATGGCGGCCAACCTCGCGGCGACGTTCGCGTTCTCCGGCATCAATGTGCTGCTCATCGACGCCGATCTGCGCCGCGGCATCCAGCACCAGATCTTCGGCGTGCCGATCAAGCCCGGCCTCTCCAATTACCTCATGGGCGAGGTGCCGTGGAGGGAAGTCGTGCGCGAGACCAAGGTGCCGAACCTGCACCTCCTGCCGCGTGGCAAGATTATGACGCGCGTGGGCGACCTGCTCCTCACCGCCGCGGCCGACCATCTCATTCAGGAAAGCCTCATGGATTACGACATGGTGCTCTGGGACACCGCCCCGCTCTTCGCCGCGCACGACGCCGCCGACCTCTGCTCGCGCGTCGAGGGCATCCTCTTCCTCGCGCGCGTTCGGCACAGCTCGGTCAACCTCGTCCGCGCGGCGCTGGGCGACCTTACGCATCGCAACGCCAAGATCGTCGGCATCGTGCTCAATGCGGTGAAGGCGGGCCAGCCTGGCTACTACTCCAAGTATCGCTACAAGGAATACAGCTCCTCGACGGCGTAAAGTGGACCTAGCGCCATATAGAAAATGCGCGCATTTCTATATGCTACCAAAGTGCCACGCAATTGTCACACTTCCGTAACGGCATAAGCCTTGAAGCTGCGGTGTCCCAATTTAGGATGATGCGCCGCGATGAATTCGAGCTTCCATAATCCCCTTGTTTTTGAAGCCACCTTCATGGCTCACGGCGGCTTGCTGACGTCATTCCGGCGCAAGTTTCAACCCCAGGGATCGCGGTCCTAGCCGCGGCGCGAAACGCCTTGCACGCCCATGACGCCTCCCCGTGCCGCCGCCGCGCTTGCGCTCCTTTTCGTCCCCGTGCTGGCGTGGGCCGCGACTGACCCGCCCATCCCGCTGCCTCCCGCCACGCCGCCGGCCGACGCCGCGCCGCCCGGTCCGCCGCCGGACAAAACGCCGCGCTTCTTCATCCGCGAATTCCGCGTCGACGGCGCCGGTAAAATCCTCAAAGAGGACGACATCGAGGCCGCCGTCTATCCCTTCCTCGGCCCCTACCGCACCCCCGCCGACGTCGAGGCCGCCCGCGCCGCGCTTGAGCAGGCCTACCACGACAAAGGCTACCAGACCGTCCTCGTCTCCGTCCCGCGCCAGCCCGCTTCGCCCGTAATTCATCTCCAAGTCTCCCTCGGCGAAGTCGGCCGCCTGCGCGTCGTCGGCTCGCGCTTCTTCTCCATCGACGAAATCAAGCGCGAGGCCCCGTCGCTCGAGGAAGGCAACTCGCCCAACTTCAGCCAAGTCACGCACGACCTCGTCGCGCTCAACCAAATCCCCGACCGCCGCATCACCCCCACAGTCAAGCCCGGCGCCATCCCCGGCACAGTCGACGTCGACCTCACCGTCAAGGACACCTTCCCGCTCCACGGCAGCCTCGAGCTCAACAACCGCTACAGCGCCAACACCGACCCGCTCCGCCTCAACGGCACCGTCAGCTACGACAACCTCTGGCAGCTGGGCCACAGCGCCAGTTTCAGCTTCCAGCTCGCGCCGCAGGACACCAACCAGGTCGCCGTCTTCTCCGGCTTCTACCTCGCGCGCGTGCCCGATCTCGACTGGATCACCTTCATGCTCCAGGGCACCGAGCAGGACAGCAACGTCAACACCCTCGGCGGCATCGGCGTCGCGGGCAAAGGCAAGATCATCGGCGGCCGCGCCATCTTCACCCTGCCGCAACTCACCAATTATTACCACTCCCTCAGCCTCGGCGTGGACTACAAGCACTTCGACCAGGACATCATGATCGCCGGCACGCCGTCCTCGTCGCCCGTCACCTACTTCCCCTTCAGCGCGGCCTACAGCGGCTCATGGATCAACCGCGACAAGGACGGCCACGTCACCTCCGAGACCGACCTCAACGCCAGCGTCAACCTGAGCATCCGCCAGTGGGACAGCGGCGAGTCCGAGTTCGAGCAGGACCGCTTCGGCTCCGACGGCAGCTTCATTTACTTCCGCGGCGACATCTCCCACACCCACGATCTCCCGCTCGGCTTCCAGGTCTTCGCCAAAATCCAGGGCCAGGCCGCCGACAAGCCGCTGGTCAACAGCGAACAATTCAGCGCCGGCGGACTCGGCACCGTCCGCGGCTACCTCGAGTCCGAGGAACTCGGCGACAACGGCATCGCCGAGAGCCTCGAGCTGCGCACGCCCTCGCTCGGCGACTTCCTCGGCAAGGCCGTCGACGACTGGCGCTTCTACGTCTTCGGCGACGCCGCCCTTCTCACCATCGACGACGCGCTCCCCGCGCAGCAGGAGCAATACCGGCTCGCCAGCGTCGGCGCCGGCACCCGCGTCAAGCTGCAGGACCACTACAACGGCTCCTTCGACCTCGGCATTCCCCTCGACAACGGCGTCAACACCCAAGCCTATTCACCGCTCGTGACCTTTCGCGTCTGGGCCGACTTCTAATCTCCTATGAAACGCATCCTCACCCTCCTCCTCTTCACGTTCATCCTCGCCGGCCTCACGCACGCCGCCGACTCCTGGTGGAACGACAAGTGGACCCTGCGCAAAAAAATCATCATCGACACCACGGCCAGCGGCGGCGCCGTCACCGATCCCATCGGCACCACGCCCGTGCTCATCCGCCTCTCCGATTTCAATTTCGGCGCGGCGCGCGATGACGGCAGCGACATCCGCGTCATCGCCGCCGATGGCAAGACCTCGCTCCCCTACCACATTGAGAAGTACGACTCGCTCCTCGGCGAAGCCTTTGTCTGGGTCAGCGTCCCCGACCTCAAGCCCGGCGCGATCACCACGCTCTATCTCTATTATGGCAACCAGGGCGACACCACGGTGGAAAAAGACGGCCACGGCCAGCCCACCTACGACAGCGACACCGCGCTCGTCTACCACTTCGCCGACAAATCCGGCACGCCGCCCGCCGACGCCACGGCCAACGGCAACACCGCCGCCAACGCCGGACTCTCCGACGACGGCTCGCTCATCGGCCCCGGCCTGCGCCTCGACGGCAAAACCGCCATCACCATTCCCACTTCCAGCTCACTCGCCTGGACCAGCGGATCGCCGCTGACCTGGTCCGCGTGGATCAAGCCCGCCGCGCTCGCCGCCAACGCCGTCATCTTCAGCCGCCGCGACGGCGCGAACGACCTCCTCATCGGGCTCGACAACGGCGTCCCGTTCGTCGACCTCAACGGCACGCGCAGCACCGCCGGCGCGCCCGTCGCCGCCAACTCGTGGCACCATCTCGCCATCGTCGCCGACGGCGCCACCACCACCGTCTACCTCGACGGCGCCGTCTTCGGCTCCGCCGCCGCCGGACTGCCCACGCTCAACTCCGCCTCGCGCATCGGCAGCGACGATCCCGCCGCCACCAGCGGCAACGCGCCCTTCATCGGCGAGATCGACGAGCTCGAAATCTCCCGCACCGCGCGCGGTCCCGGCGTTATCAAATTCGCCGCCCTCGAGCAAAGCGCCGACGCCTCGAAAATCTTCAGCATCGCCCAGGACGAAGCGCCGCCCGCCAGTTGGCTCAGCGGCGCGTTCGGCCTCTTCGGCGTCATCCTCAAATCGGTCACCATCGACGGCTGGGTCGTCATCGGCATCCTCGCGATCATGTCCGTCATCAGTTGGTACGTGATGGTCACGAAACTTTTCTACGTGAACAGCATCCAGCGCAGCAACGAGCTCTTCCTGCGCGAATGGGAAATGCTCTCCTCCGACCTGACCGCCATCGACCACAGCGACGTCAAAAGCATCGGCGGCGAGGCCACCCCGCGCATCCAGCGCCTCATCCACCGCTCGCCCCTCTACCGCATCTACCACACCGGCTCCAACGAAATTTACCGCCGCATCACCAACGGCCAGGTCCTCTCGACCCGCTCCATCCAGGCCATCCGCGCCGCGCTCGACGGCACCTACGTGCGCGAGACCCATCGGCTCAACAGCGGCCTCGTCTTCCTCACCATCTCCATCGCGGGCGGACCCTTCATGGGGCTGCTCGGCACCGTCGTCGGCGTCATGATCACGTTCGCGGCCATCGCGGCCACGGGCGAGGTCAACATCAGCGCCATCGCGCCCGGCCTCGCCGCCGCGCTCGTCGCCACCGTCGCCGGCCTCCTCGTCGCCATCCCCGCGCTGCTCGGTTACAACTACCTCACCTCGCGCCTCAAGACCGTCACCGCCGACCTCCAGATCTTCATCGACGAATTCGTCACCAAAATGGCCGAGTTCTACAGCCCCGAGGTGACCGAGGTCACGCAGTCGATTCACTAACGCGAATACCAAACCGAAATATGTTCTACGGAATTCTCCGCAAGTTGACCCTGAAAGGGTCACCTGACATAGCCCAGGGTGAAGCCCTGGGTTGGGGCGTCCTTTTCGGTCGAGCCCTGAAGGGGCGTCCTACCGCTTCTTGCGGCCCGGTTAGTACGCCCCTACAGGGCTTGGTTCTCTTATGGGATTTTTCCCAGGGTTTCACCCTGGGCTATCCCAGGTCGCCCCTTTGGGGCTGCCGTCCAAACACGAACCTGAACTAAGGAAACACGACCATGTCCATGAAAGCCGATACCGAGGGCAAAGCGTACGACGACATCAACGTCACGCCGATGGTCGACCTGTACCTCGTGCTCCTCCTCATCTTCATCATCATGACCACGGC
>Ga0116229_10005305_pt1 | contig 21075 bp, 21 predicted proteins | sample S1TSphgellanicum_3_FD_87313 | JGI IMG/M metagenome (GOLD analysis project Ga0116229, IMG submission 87313) | Host-associated microbial communities from peat moss isolated from Minnesota, USA - S1T2_Fc - Sphagnum magellanicum MG | ecosystem: Host-associated > Plants > Peat moss > Unclassified...
CGCCGAGGGCGCCGAGGGCAGCGAGGGCAGCGAGGGCGCCGGTGATGCCGGTCGGGCGGCGCCCGACGCCGGCCCGCTTCTCGATCGGTTGCGCGTCGACGGTGGCGCGTCGCAAAACGACTGGCTGATGCAGTTCCAGGCCGACGCGCTCGATCTGCCGGTGGAACGGCCCCAGCTGGTGGAGACGACCGCCGCCGGCGCGGCGGCCCTCGCGGCCCTTGCCGCCGGCGCCTGGCCGGTCGGCGGTGCGGGATCCGCTGCCGGGCCGGTCACCCGCTTCGACCCCGGGCCGGGGCGCGCCGCCGCTCGCGCGGGCGCGGCCGGCTGGCGGCGCGCCGTCGACGCGGCCCTCCACTGGGCGCGCGCCGCGGACGGGACCGCGCCCCCGGACGCGGGGTAGACCCCTGAATCGGGGGACCCAACTTTCGGGCGTCCGCCGGCGTTTCCCTTCTTATATTGTCTGGCATGCCTGACCGACCTGACCGATCGGACGCGACGCCGAGCGAGCGCAGGGCAAACCTGGAGCTGCGTGCGGTGATCGACGAGATGCTGGAACGGGTCCGTGACTTCCGGCGCTTGACCGGGGCATGGACGATCGAGGAACGGGAGCAGGCGGAGCGCGAGCTCGAGCTGATCATGGCCCGCGTGCGCGCCGCGGCGATCCACACGCCGCACGAGTCCTCTACCAAGTAGGTACGCCATGGTAGGCACGACATGAACGCGCGGGCGAAATTCCTGGTGGGTGGCGTGGTGATCCTCGGCGGCGCCGGGGTCCTGATGTCCAACGCGATCACGAAGACCGGCGAGTACTACCTCACCCCGCAGGAGCTGGAAACGCGGGTGGCCGCCGATCCGTCCTTTGCCGGCACCGGCGTGAAGGTCGGCGCCCGCGTCGTCCCGGGCTCGATCGTCCGCGCGGCCGGCGGTCGCGAGGTCAGCTTCCGCGTCACCGATGGCGCGCAGACCGTCCCCGTCGTCTACCGCGGCATCGCGCCGGACACATTCACCGACGGCGTCGACGTGGTCGTCGAGGGCCGGCTGGCCGCCGACGGCACCTTCCACGCGACGACGCTGCTCGCCAAGTGCGCATCGCGCTACGAGAACGCGCCCGAGAAGTATCGGGCGACTCCGGGATACCAGCAGCCGAGTCGGACGTGATCCTGATCGGGGAACTGTCGCTCTGGGTCGCGCTGCTCGTCGCGGCCTGGGCGACGATCGTCTCGTTTGCCGGCGGGGCGCTCAAGCGGGCCGATCTCGTCGCCAGCGGCGAGCGGGCGGTGTACGCGACGTGGGGCTTCGTCGTGCTGGCGGCCGCCGGTCTCTGGACCGCCCTCATCACCCACGACTTCTCGCTGCGCTACGTCGCGTCGTTCACCAGCGCCAACCTGCCCTTCGTCTACACGCTGACCGCGTTCTGGGCCGGGCAGGCGGGATCGATGCTCTTCTGGTGCCTGATCCTGACGACTTACTCGGCGATCGCCGTCTTCACGAACCGCACGCAGAACCGCGCGCTCATGCCGTACGTCGCCGGGACCCTCGGGGCGATCACGCTCTTTTTCCTCGCGACGATGTGCTTCGGACAGAATCCGTTCGAGCGCCTCGACTGGATCCCGCCGGACGGCCGCGGCATGAATCCGCAGCTGCAGAATCCGGGGATGGCGATCCACCCGCCCAATCTCTACCTGGGCTACGTCGCCACCGCGGTCCCCTTCGCCTTCGCGATCGCCGCCCTCATCACGCGGAAACTCGATGGCGAGTGGCTGGCCGCCGTCCGGCGCTGGGCCCTCGTCTCGTGGTTCTTCCTCACCGTCGGCATCACGCTCGGGATGTGGTGGGCCTACGTCGAGCTCGGCTGGGGCGGCTACTGGATGTGGGACCCGGTCGAGAATGCGTCGCTGCTGCCCTGGCTGACGGGTACCGCGTTCCTGCACTCGATCATGATCCAGGAAAAGCGCGGCATGCTCCGCAAGTGGAACGTCACACTCGTCGTCTCGACGTTCCTGCTCGCGATCCTCGGCACCTTCATCACGCGCAGCGGCGTGATCTCGAGCGTCCACTCGTTTGCCCAGTCGCCGGTCGGCAACTGGTTTGCCGGCCTGCTGATCGCCTGCGTCCTCGCCACCAGCTACCTCGTCGCCACGCGACTGCAGGACCTGCAGGCGCACGCCGAGCTGGAGAGCATGGTCAGCCGTGAAGCCGCCTTCCTGTACAACAACCTCCTGCTCGTCGGCATCGCCTTCTCCGTCCTCTGGGGGACGCTCTTCCCGATCCTGAGCGAGGCGGTGCGCGGCACCAAGATCACCGTCGGCCCGCCGTTCTTCAACGCGGTCAACATCCCGCTCGGCCTCCTGCTCCTCGCGCTCACCGGCGTCGGCCCGCTGATCGCCTGGCGCCGCGCGTCGGTCTCCAACCTGCGCCGCCAGTTCGCCGTCCCGCTCTTCGGCGGCGTCGCGACGCTCGTGCTCCTGCTCGCCCTCGGGATGCGCCAGCCCGAGGCGGTGCTCGCCTACGCCCTCAGCGGATTCGTCGCCACCACGATCCTGCAGGAGTTCTACAAGGGCGTCGGCGCCCGCCGCCGGATGCACGGCGAGGCCGCGCCGGTCGCCCTCGTGCGCCTCGTGGCGCGCAACCGCCGGCGCTACGGTGGCTATATCGTGCATGCCGGCGTCGTCATTCTCTTCTGCGCGTTCGCCGGCCTCGCGTTCAAGCGCGAGAACGACGTCACGCTCAAGGCCGGTGAGTCGTTCGAGACGAAGGATCCGTATGGCCACACCTGGCGCTTCGTCAGCCAGGGCCTCTCGGTGGACACGAAGCTCAATCGGCGCATCGTCGCCGTCGCGCTCAAGCCGACCCGCGATGGCCGTCCGATGCCGCTGATCGAGAGCGAGAAGCGGCAGTATTTCGACAGCCGGCAGAGCGACACCTTCGAGCCGGCGACGGCCGTCGGGATCCAGGAAGGACTGCAGCAGGACGTCTACGTCGTCCTTGCCGGGGTCCTCGCCGACGAGACGGCCGAAGTGCGGGTCACGTTCAATCCCCTCGTCTGGTGGGTCTGGTTTGGCGGGATGACGATGGCGATCGGCGGATTGATCGTCATGTGGCCGCAGGCCGGGCGCCGGCGCGAGAGCGGCTACGCGGCAGTCATGGAACCGGCGGCCGTCGGGACGCCGTGATCCTCTCGCGGCGGACCTTTCTCGGGGCGGCGGCGACCGGCCTCGCCGGGGCCGTCTCGGCAGTGGTCGCGGCACCGCTCGGTGCCCAGGACGGCAAGCCGACGATGAGCGGCCCGATGGATGAGGGGGCCTACAAGCCGGTCACTCGCCCCGCGCGCGCCGGTGCCGCGCCCTCGATGACCGACGATGCGCGCGATGCGCTCGAGCACCGCATCCATTGCCAGTGCGGATGCACGCTCGACGTCTACACGTGTCGGACGACCGACTTCACCTGCCCGGTCTCGCCGTCGATGCACCGCGACATCGCCCAGCTCGTCGCCGGCGGCTACAGCGCGGACGAGATCATTCAGGCGTTTCAGGGAGCCTACGGGGACAAGGTGCTGATGGCGCCGCCCCGCGTCGGCTTCAACTGGGCCGGCTATACGACGCCGTTCGTCGTGCTCGCCGTCGGCGCCGTCGGCGTCGCGGTGCTGATGGGCCGTTGGCGACGCCGTCCCGCCCCGGCCGGCCTCGCGGCGCCGGTCGCCGCTCCCGTCGGGCTCGCCGCGACCCCCGACGAGCTGCGCCGGCTCGCCGACGCGGTTCGGCGCGACGACCCGGAATGACCGTCGCTCGCAGGCGCGCCCCCAGCAGGCGGGTTTCCGCATGACGCCGCTGATCATCGGGAGTCTCCTCGCGCTCCTCGGGCTCCTCTTCGTCCTCGTGCCGATCTTCGTCGGCGTGCCGGCCCGCCGCGGGAGCACGGCCCGCACCGCGGAGCCGGTGCGTGACGGGGCGATCGACGCGCTGCGCGAGATCGAATTCGATCGCGCCACCGGCAAGCTCTCCGACAGCGATTACGCCGAGCTGAAGCACAGCTACACCGATCGCGCGCTGACGGAGTTGCGGCTCGCGGACAGCCGCGCCGCCCGTGGCGCCGGTCCGGGCGGCGACCCGGTCGAAGCCGTGCTCGCCGCCTACCGGCAGCAGCATCCGCGCTGCAGCGTCCACGGATTCCGCCCCGAGGATGACGCGCTGTACTGCGGGGAATGCGGCCGGTACCTGACGGGGGCGTGCGCCTCGTGCGGGGCGGCGGTCGAGGAGCGTGCGGCGCGGTTTTGCGCCGCCTGCGGGTCGGCGCTGGCCGCGTAGCGCTGGCGGGGCGTCACCGGCCCGGCCACCGTGGCGGCCTGGCGCGCTGGTCTACGCGCTGGTCTACGCGCTGGTCTAACGGACCTGGGTGGCGCGCGATATCGTAGTCCGGCCATGCACGCCTTCAACTTCACCGAGCATGTCCGCCGGGTCCTCTGGTCGGCGCGCGATCACGCCCTCGGTGCCCGGGCGGACGCGGTCGCGACCGAGCACGTGCTGCTTGGCATGCTCGATCAGACCGACGGGGTCGCGGTCACCGTGCTGCGCGATCTCGGAGTGACGGACTTCGCGGAAATGCGGACCGCGCTCGCGCGCGCCAGCGGCGGCGACCTGCCCGGCGCTGCCCGCCCCCGCCCGCTCGCCGTCGTCCGGGGGCCCGATCTGCCCTATACGTGGCGGGCCAAGCGCGTCCTCGAATTCGCCATGGACGAGGCGCGCCGCTTGAACCACTCCTACGTCGGCACCGAGCACCTGCTGCTCGGCATGCTCCGCGAGCCGAAGGGGGCGGCCGCCCAGGTCCTCGCCGGCACCGGGATCTCCGCCGAGCAGGCGCGGGCGGCGGTGCTCCGCGTACTCCAGGATGGCGTGCCGGTGCCGCCGGAAGCGATCACCGCGCCGCCACTCGTGCCACACGACGTGACGCCGATCGAGGCGATCTCCGCCCGCGCCGAGTTGAGCCTCACCGGACCGTACACGGCGCGGGCGCGCCGCGCGCTCGCCACGGCGTCAGTCGAGGCGGCGCGCCTGGGCGCCGACGAGATCGCGACCGAGCACGTCCTGCTTGGCCTGCTCTCGGATCGGGAGGGACTCGCCGCCGCGATCCTCGAACGCCTTGGCTTTGATGCCGAGCGGGCCCGCGCGACCTTCGACTTCGCCCCCGTCGACATGCGCCGGCTCGCCGCGGCCTCCCTGCCGCTCGGCGACGGCGCGCGCCGGGCCCTCCAGTTTGCCCGGACCGACGGCGGTGAGGACGCGTCGCCGCGCGTCGGCACCGACGCGCTGCTGCTGGGGCTCCTGAAGGAAGGCGAGGGACTCGGCTGGCAGCTCCTGGCCGCCGGCGGCGTGACGCTGCACGCCGCGCGAAGCGAACGCGATCGACTGACCGGCTGAGGGACCCGATTTGCGGGCGCTCCCCTCGACTGTTCCCTCGGCAGTTTCCTCGGCAGTTCCCTCGGCAGTTCCCTCGGCAGCTCCCTAGGCGCGTTCGATCAGCGCGAGGCGCCTGAACGCCAGCTTGAGCGGGATCACGGTCGCCGCCACGCAGACAGTCCCGGCGAGCCCGAACCCGATCACCATGTCGGCCACGCTCCCCGAGGGCCTGGGCCGCTGCGGCGCGGTCCCCGCCAGCGCGTACATCCGCGCGCTCAGGTAGTTGTACACCGGACGCGCCTCGAAGAAGACGACCGCGCCGATGACGACGACGGCGCTCATCATGAAGACGAGGCCACCAAACGAGGTCGGGATCTGGGCCGCGTTCTCGGTCTCGAACTGCGGGAAGATCGTCCCGAAGCAGAGCGCCATCGCGGCCAGCGCCAGGGTCATGAGCAGGATCGTGGTGACCGACACCCCGAGGATGAACGCGTCGACGTGCAGGAGGGCGTCGGTCACGCTCACGATCAGGAGCGCGAGCACGAGCAGCGGCAGGGTCCCCACCCAGTATTTCGCCCACAGCAGGTCGCCGACATCGAGCGGACTCGCGCGCAGCAGCCAGAAGGTGCGTCCCTCGAGACTCACGCCCGGGAAGATGAAGCGCGCGGCGATCGACGCGAGGACGAAGCCGGCGACCAGCAGGTTCACGAACGGGATCAGGTTGCGCAGCAGGACGCCGACCGACGTGTCGGTGATCGGCAGGAACTTGATGTTGAAGACATAGACGACGAGGAGCACGGCGAGCAGGATCAGCTGCGACCACTGCGTCGTGTCGCGGAAGAAGACGCGCAGTTCCTTGAGGACCAGTTCGCGGCGGCGCACGCTGAGTCGACCGAGGACGGCGCGCGCGATCGCCGACAGGCCGCCCGCGCTTGCGATCGTCCGGCTGCTCTCCTGCGCCTTGCTGAAGCCCAGCGGGTACAGGCGATAGTGCAGCGCGGCGCCGAGGGCGACGGCGGCGGCGGCCGTCGACCAGAGGAGATAGAAGGGCAGCGGGTCGACGGGGCCCTGCAGCCACGACATGATCGCGTGCTGCGACCACTCGCTGGGCAGCCACGGCGAGGCCGGCGCCTTCAGGACGGCGACGAACTCCACCAGCGACCGGAACCCCTCCGGGCGCGCGAGGCGCTCGGGGCGCATCAGGCGGATCATCAGCACGACGCCCGCGGCGGCGAAGATCGCGATCACGCTGAGAATGTCGCGCGTCCGCCGGGCGGGGAAGACATTGACGAGGAGCAGCGTGAGCGCGCTCCCGAGCACCGCGGGCAGGATGAAGTACGGGATGATCGCGGCCAGCGCGATCAGTGGAAAGAGCGGGCCACCCCCGAAGACGACGCCATAGGCGGCGAGGATCGGCACCGCCATCAGCCCGACCATCCAGCTCGAGGCGATCGCCGTCTCGACCAGCTTCGCGGTGTAGACGGCGAGCCAGTCGGCTGGGGCCGCGGCCGCGAGATCGAGGTCACGGGCCAGAAAGAAGGACGACAGCGCCGACACGACGTTCGACAGCATCAGGATCGAGAAGAAGCCGACGAGCAGCGTCCCGAGGACCTTGCCGGCGAGCAGCGGGCCGATCTCCGGCACGCCCTTGAAGTACGCGAGGAGCTTGTCGATCAGGACGAAGATCCCGGCCCAGAACGCGGCGCCCAGCAGGAGCAGCGCGACGCTGCGCGCCCGGTGCCCGCGCTCTCCGCGTCGCACCCGCGCGCGGAACGTCAGCCACTTCGGCGAGAGGAGGAGACGCACCTGCGCGAACAGGGGCGTCGCGACCCGCGGCGGGGACGCCGGCGCCGACCCGTCGAGTGCGTCGAGAACCTCGCCCGAGGTGCTCACGCGTCGAGCACGCCGAGCAGCTCGCGGACCGCGCGGTCGCCGGTCAGCCGCAGGAAGATCGTCTCGAGGCCCTCGGCGCCGGCGACGGCGTCGGCGCGCAGTTCGTCCATCGTGCCGCAGGCGCGAATCCGCCCGCCGTGCATGATCGCGATCCGGTCGCACATCGTTTCCGCGACCTCGAGGGTGTGCGTCGACATCATGATCGTGTGACCGCGATGCGTGTACTCGCGGAAGAGATCCTTCAGCGTCCGGGCGGCGCGCGGATCGAGGCCGACCATCGGCTCGTCGACGACGATCACGTCGGGGCGATGGACGAAGGCGCTGGCGATGATCAGCTTCTGGCGCATGCCGTGGCTGTAGCTCTCCACGAGCTCGTCCCGCCAGTCCTCGAGGTCGAAGACGGCCAGCAACTCGCGCGAGCGGCGCTCGACGGACGGCCCGTCCTGCCCGAAGAGGCCGGCGACGAACCGCAGAAACTCGGCGCCGGTCAGCTTCTCGTAGATGAACGGTCGGTCCGGGATGAAGCCGAGCACGCTCTTCGCCCCGACCGGGTCGGTCGCGAGGTCGATACCGGCGATCCGCACCGTCCCGGCCGTCGGCCGCAGAATCCCCGCGATCATGCGCATCGTCGTCGTCTTCCCGGCGCCGTTTGGACCGAGAAAGCCGAAGAGTTCGCCGCGCGGCACCGTGAGATCGACGCCGTTCACGGCCGTGAACGATCCGTAGCGCTTGGTCAGTCCGATCAGTTCGATCATGGCGCGTCCACTTTGCGGAAGAAGATGAACTTTCCGATCCAGTTCTCGTGCGCGAGCTCGTACACCGTGCGCTGCAGCGTCACCGGGCCCGCGGCCGGAATCGCAAACGCGGCGGCGACCGTCCGACCCTCGTCGTCGATCCACGCGACGAGCGGGGTCCCCCCGATCACCGGCGCGCTCGGCGTCACCCGCCACGCACGCAGCGTGTCGGTGGAATACGGCACCCAGAGGCGCGTCGCCGTGTCCTTCACCGCGCTGTCCGGCAGCACGAAGAGCGACTCGGCCGCGACCGACAGCGTCACGCGCCGCGGTCCATCGACCGGATCGAGCTCCGGCAGCTCGGTATGCGTGCCCACGCGGAGCGGCGTGCCGCCGAGGGCCAGCGCCAGCGGCAGGAGCGTCGGCGCGATCGTGAGCGGCGTCCCCTGGACGACGCGGGTCGTCGGCGGCCCCTCGCGCTTCGGTGGCGTCGTCACGATCTGCAGCGCGGAGTCGCCGATCGGGTCGACCTGGATCTGCGTCGCGCCGGCACCGGTGTCGCTCGTGACGACGTAGCGGCGGAGGGCGAACGCGCGGGTCAGCCAGACGCGACTCGACAGCGTCGTGCGGTTGAACGCCACCACGTTGCCGGACGATCCGGGTCGCGGGACCTTGCGATCCGCCATCAGGTAATCGCTCAGCATGAACCCGCCGTCGGCGGTGTCGAGCCGCGAGGCGGCGAACCCGACCTGCGCGCCGTTCTGCACGACGCGGTAATACACGTCCCTCGGCGTGACGAGCGCGCCCGCGGCCGCGAGGCGCTTCGGATCGGTCCGATCGGCGGCCTCGCGCCGGGCCATCGCGACCAGCCCGCCGGTCCAGAGCGCCACGACCGAGCAGAGGATCACCGTCCGGCTCACGCCGCGCCGGCGCGCGCCACCGCGAGCGGGGCTGCTAGCGTCGATGGGCATCTCGCGCCTTCTGATAGGCGGCCGTCGCTTCCTGTGGGCGCCGCATCCGGTCGAGCACGATCCCGACCCCCTGCAGCGCCCGCCAGTTGTCCGGCAGCAGCCGACTCGCCGACTCGAACGCCGCGAGCGCGGCGGCCAGCTGATCGATGTGATTGTACGCGTCGCCGAGCTGGTAGAATGCCATCCCTGCCTGCGGGTCCAGCTCCGTGGCGCGCTTGAGCGGCTCGATCGCGTCGCGCCAGCGCGCCTTCCGGCAGAGCTCATGACCGCGATCGACCAGCGCCTCCGCATCGGCCGATCGCTGCCGCGCGTCCGTGGCGTCCATCGTCGCCTTCGCGTCCGCCGCGCGCGCGGCGGCCTGATCCGCCTGGGCGCCCTGGGCCGCCGCCAGCGCGGCGGCGTCTGCCGCGGCCCGTGCGTCCGCCTCGGCGGTCTCCGGCGCCTGGCTCGGCGCGCCCGTCGGGGCCGGCGCCTCGGATCCGGGCCGCGGTTCGTCGTCGCGCATCGTCGTCACGCCAGCGCCAGGGACGTTTCCCGGCTGATCCATGCCAGATATGCCTCGCTCCCCTCCGACACCGGGAGCGCGAGCATCTCGGGCACCTTGTACGGGTGGAGCTCGGCGAACGCGTCGCCGAGCTGTGTCAGGCGAGCCGCCTGCGTCTTCAACAGCACCACGGTTTCGGATTCGTCGGACACCTTGCCCTGCCAGCGGTAGAGCGAGCGTGCGGAGGGCAGGATCGTTCCGCAGGCCACGAGACGACGGTCGAGAAGGGCGCGCACGAGTGTCACGGCTTCGTCGGGAGTGGCCACGGTGGTCATCACGACGACGGCGTCGGTGTTGGGCATCGAAAAGGCCTCGCAGAAAGGACGACGGAACGGCCGGAATGTAAGAGCGACGGTGCGCGCCCCGGACGGGCGCCCCTACCATTGAGCGACCGCCGGCGCGACCTTTCCCGGCTTATGCCAGATGAATCGTTGGTGATCCGGGGGGCGCGCGAGCACAACCTCCGGAATATCGACGTCACGATTCCGCGGGACCGGCTGACCGTCATTACCGGACTCTCCGGCTCCGGGAAATCATCCCTCGCCTTCGACACTATCTACGCCGAAGGCCAGCGGCGCTATGTCGAGTCGCTGTCGGCCTACGCCCGCCAGTTCCTCGGGCTGATGGAGAAGCCGGACGTCGACGCGATCGACGGGCTCTCGCCGGCGATCGCCATCGAGCAGAAAAGCGCGGGCCACAATCCCCGCTCGACCGTCGGCACGGTCACCGAGATCTACGATTATCTCCGCCTCCTCTACGCCCGGGTCGGGACGCCGCACTGCGCGACGTGTGGCCGGCCGGTCCAGCGGCAGAGCGCGGGCCAGATCGCCGACAGCGTGCTCGGCTGGCCCGCCGGCACCCGGATCGAGGTGCTCGCTCCGCTCGTCCGTGGCCGCAAGGGAGAGTTTCGCGAGCTCTTCGAGTCGGCCCGCAAGCAGGGCTACATCCGCGCCTACGTCGACGGCGACCTCGTCGAGCTCTCCTCGCCGCCCAAGCTGAATCGGCGCCAGAACCACACCGTCTCGGTCCTCGTCGACCGGCTCGTGGTGCGCGCCGAGGATCGTGCGCGGCTCGCCGACTCGCTCGAGACGGCCCTCCGGCTTGCCGACGGACTGGTGGAGGTGACGCGCGCGGGCGGCGAGGCGGCGCTCTTCTCCGAGAAGTACGGCTGTCCGACGTGCGGGATCTCGATGCCGGAGCTGGAGCCGCGGCACTTCTCGTTCAACTCGCCGTTCGGCGCGTGCCCGGCCTGCAGCGGACTCGGGACGCGACGCGAGGTGAGCGAGACGCTGGTGCTCGGCGATCCGAGCATCTCGATTCTCGAGGGCGTGATCCTGCCATGGGGGGAGCCGGACGGCTACCTCCGGAAGGTGATCCTGCCGGGACTCGCCAGGCGGTTCAAGTTCGATCTGAATCTCCCCTGGGGGCAGCTGCCGGCGGCGGTCCGCCACGTCCTGCTCCATGGCGCCGCGGTCGGCGACGCCGCGAAGTGGGAAGGGATCCTGGCCAACGTGCAGCGGCGGCACGACGAGACCGAATCGGACGGGCTGCGCCTCGACCTGCAGCAGTACATGATCGCCGTCCCGTGCTCCGCCTGCGGGGGGCGCCGCCTCAAGCCGGAGTCGCTGGCGGTGACGATCACCGGCCGCAACATCGGCGACGTCGTGGAGATGTCGGTCGCGGATGCACGCGCGTTCTTCGATGCGCTGACGGGACTCGACCCCGACATCGCCGGTCCGATCCTCAAGGAGGTGCGGGAGCGGCTCCGCTTTCTCGTCGACGTCGGGCTCGAGTACCTGACGCTCGACCGCCCCGCCGAGTCGCTCTCCGGCGGTGAAGCGCAGCGCATCCGCCTCGCGACGCAGATCGGCTCGCGTCTGGTCGGCGTGCTGTACGTCCTCGACGAGCCATCGATCGGCCTGCATCAGCGCGACAACGCGCGATTGCTGACGACCCTCGCCCGGCTGCGCGATCTCGGCAATACGGTGATCGTCGTCGAGCACGACGAGGAGACGATGCGCGCCGCGGACTACCTGATCGATCTCGGGCCGGGGGCCGGCAAGCACGGCGGCCTCGTCGTCGCCGAAGGGACGGTCGCCGAGGTGATGGCCAACCCCGACTCGATCACGGGGCGCTATCTGACGGGCAAGGCGACGATCGCCGTTCCGGCGACGCGCCGGCCGCCGGATCCCGCCCGGACGATCGGGATCGTCGGCGCGCGGGAGCACAATTTGCGCGACGTGTCCGTCGACATCCCGCTCGGGTGCTTCGTCGCCGTCACCGGCGTCTCGGGGTCCGGCAAGTCCTCCCTGATCGAGGACATTCTGCACCGCGCGCTGGCGCGGCACTTCTATCGGGCGCGCGTCCTCCCGGGCGCGCACGAGCGGATCACGGGACTCGAGCACCTCGACAAGGTGATCGACATCGATCAGAGCCCGATCGGCCGCACGCCGCGGTCGAATCCGGCGACGTACACGGGGCTCTTCACCCCGATCCGCGAGCTCTTCGCCGAGATGCCGGAGGCGAAGATCCGCGGCTACGGGCCGGGACGCTTCTCGTTCAACGTGAAGGGCGGCCGCTGCGAGGCGTGCCAGGGCGATGGCCTCGTCAAGATCGAGATGCACTTCCTGCCCGACGTCTTCGTGCCGTGCGACGTCTGCCAGGGCAAGCGCTTCAATCGCGAGACGCTCGAGGTGCGGTTCCGCGGGCTGACGATCGCCGAGGTGCTCGACCTCACGGTCGAGGATGGGTGCGGCTTCTTCGAGCATCAGCCGCGCATCAGCCAGAAGCTGGAGACGCTGCGCGACGTGGGCCTCGGCTACATCCACCTCGGGCAGAGCGCGACGACGCTCTCGGGAGGCGAGGCGCAGCGGGTGAAGCTCGCGACCGAGTTGTCGAAGCGCGATACGGGCCGCACGCTCTACATCCTCGATGAGCCGACCACGGGCCTGCACTTCGAGGACGTGCGCATGCTGCTCGATGTCCTCCACCGGCTGGTCGATCGCGGGAACACGGTGCTCGTCATCGAGCACAATCTCGACGTGATCAAGACGGCGGACTGGGTGATCGATCTCGGGCCGGAAGGCGGCTCGGGGGGCGGCACGATCGTCGCCGAAGGCACGCCCGAGGCGGTCGCCGCCGTCGAGGCGTCGTACACGGGACGCTATCTGCGGCCGCTGCTCACGCGCCGCGCGACCGCGCGACGCAAGGCCGGGTAGGCGTGGTCTCGCTGCTGGACATCATCGGCCCGGTCATGGTCGGGCCGTCGTCCTCGCACACGGCCGGCGCCTGCCGCCTGGCCCTGCTCGCGCGCGGACTCGTCGGGGGCACGCCGGACGTCGCGGTGCTGGAGCTCCACGGGTCGTTTGCGCGCACCGGTGAAGGGCATGGCACGGACAAGGCGCTGACCGGCGGCCTGCTCGGCTTTCGACCGGACGACGATCGGCTCCGCGACGCGCTCGAGATCGCCGAGCGCGACGGCCTCCCGTATCGCTTCGAGAAGACGACGATGGAGGGCGAGGTACACCCCAACACCGTGCGGATGACGCTCACCCGCGGCACCGAGCACGCCGTCGTCGTCGGGTCGTCGCTTGGCGCCGGCCGCGTCCGGCTGACGGAGATCGACGGCTACGAGGTGGAGATCACGGGCAGCCTGTACACCCTCGTGCTGACGGCCGAGGACCGGCGCGGCTCGATCGCGCGGATCGCGCAGCTGCTGGCCGACGCGTCGATCAACATCGCCACGCTCAGGCTGTCGCGGAAGGAACGGGGCGGCGATGCCTTCATGGTGGTGGAGACGGATGAGGCGGTGCCGCTCGTGCTCTGCGATCAGATTCGCGGCCTCGGGTGGGTCCGGCGCGTCCGGGCGCTCGACAAGGTGACCGGCTAGCCGTGTATCGCGCCCTCGCGGACGCGATCGCCGACGCCGAGGCGGGCGGCACGACCTTGGCGGTGGTGGCCCTCGCATCGGAGTCGCGGGATCACGGGCGGCCGGTCGAGGAGATTCGCGGCGTGCTGGCGCGGGCGCTCGCGGTGATGCGCGGCGCGGTCGCCGACGGCCTCACGGGCGAGATGCGGTCGGCGTCCGGGCTCGTCGGCGGGGACGCCGCCAAGCTGCGTCGCGGTCCACCCGGCCCGCTCTCGGGGACGCCCTTTCGCGAGGTCCTCGCACGTGCCCTCGCCGTCCAGGAGGTGAATGCCGCGATGGGCGTGATCGTCGCGGCGCCGACGGCCGGCGGTGCCGGGATCCTCCCCGCCGTGCTGACCGGTCTCGCGGACGCCCGGCACGTCGACGAGGCGCGGCTGATCGATGCGCTCGCGACCGCCGGATTGATCGGCGCCGTCGTCGCCGAGCGGGCGTCGCTCTCGGGCGCGGAAGGCGGGTGCCAGGCGGAGACGGGCGCCGCCGCGGGGATGGCGGCCGGCGCGGCGACCGAGATGCTCGGTGGCTCCCCCACGCAGGTCGGACACGCGGTGGCGCTCGCGCAGCAGGCGACGCTCGGGCTGATCTGTGATCCGCTCGGCGGCCTGGTCGAACTGCCCTGCGTCTTCCGCAACGCCACGGGCGCGGCGATCGCGCTCGCGGCGATCGAAATGGCGCTCGCCGGCATCGAGTTCGCGATTCCGGTCGATGAGGTGATCGACACGATGGGGGAGATCGGCCGGACGATGGATGTCCGGTACCGCGAAACGGCAGGCGGCGGCCTGGCGGCGACGCCGACCGGCCGTCGCCTCGCCCGGGAACGCCTCTATCAGATCAAGCGCGCATAATCGCGATTGACACCTTCGCGGCCGCGGACCCGTAGGGGGTGACGGGCGCGCGCCGTCGGCGTCTATGTTTGCGGCACGGCGGCTCCTATCTTTCGCCGTCACCGGGCCTTTCTCCACCAGGTCGCGCATGGTCACTCGCGAAGACATCGAAACCTTCCTCGACCGTCTGTCGACCGAGGGGGCGAGCCACCAGGAAGTCGAGCCGGGGCTCTGGATCGTCAAGCCCAATGGCGCGCTCGATCTGGATATCGTCGTCCATTACTCGCCGCCGGTCGTCGTGCTGCGGGTCAAGGTGATGAACCTCCCGAGCGAGCCCTCGGCGCTGGCAAACCTCAGCAAGCGGCTGCTCCAGCTGAATGCAACCGATCTCGTCCATGGCGCGTACGGCATCGAGCGGGAGGCGATCGTGCTCACCGAGGCGCTCGAGCTGTCGCACCTGGATTACGATGAGTTTCTGGCCAGCTACGAAGGGATGACGCTCGCTCTGGGCGCGCACCTGCGAGAGCTGGCGCCGTACCGCGACGGGCGTTGACCCGCTAGCTGCCACCAGGATCGGTTATGGGTCTCTTCGACCGGCTCTCCACGCTCCTCAAGTCGAACATCAATGATCTCATCTCCTCGGCGGAAAACCCCGAGAAGATGCTGAATCAGATCATCGTCGACATGCGGTCGCAGCTGGTGAAGGCCAAGCAGCAGGTCGCGACCGCGATCGCCGACGAGAAGCGCCTGCGTGACCAGGCGGACGCCGAGCTGCGGCAGGCGGAGGACTGGGAGAAGCGCGCCGTCCTCGCCGTGCGCGAAGGCCGCGACGACCTCGCCAAGCAGGCGCTCGTCCGCCAGAACGAGTACCTCCAGCATGGGCAGGACCTGCAGACGACGTGGGAATCCCATCGGCTGGAGACCGAGAAGCTCAAGAACTCGCTCCGCGACCTGAATGACAAGATCGAGGAAGCGAAGCGCAAGAAGAACCTGCTGATCGCGCGGCAGCGGCGGGCGCAGGCGCAGAAGCGCATCGCCGAGACGATGTCGGCGCTGTCGGAGAAGTCGGCCTTCGAGGCGTTCGCGCGGATGGAGGAGCGGATCGAGCAGAGCGAGCGCCAGATCAAGGCGACGGTCGAGATCGACGAGGAGTTTACCGGCGACCGGCTCGCCAAGGACTTCAAGCAGCTCGAGCGCTCGGCGACGAGCGGCAACGCCGACTCGCAGCTCCTGGCCCTCAAGCAGCGCATGGGGCTCCTCGGCACCGGCTCGGCGAACGCCGTCCCGTCCCGACAGCTCAACGCCGGCGCGGATGCCGTCGACGCGGAGGTCATTCACACGACCGACGCCGACGACGACGGGACGAAGCGGTAGCCGACACCAGACCGGCGCCGGGGAACGGCCGACCCATGGAGCCGCCGGTCGAGACGGGCGCGGCGTCGGCCGCCGCCCGCCGGCCCCCGATCAGGATCGCGTCCGTGCTGACGGCGATCATCCTCACCGGCCTCTGCCTCTGGCTCGGCCTCCGCACCATCGGCGTCTGGCTGCTGCTTTTCGTCTCCACCCTGCTCGCGCTCTACCTCGGCGCGGCCGCCGATTTCCTGCACCATCGCACCCGCCTCCCCCGACCGATCGCGTTCTGGACGTCGGTCGTCCTGTCGCTCGGCATGGGCGTCGGGCTCGTCGCGCTGCTCGTCCCGCCGGTCATCCAGCAGACGCAGCAGCTGGCGGGCCTGCTGCCCGCGACCGTGAAGTCGCTCCAGGGGTCGATCGAGGAGCTGGCCGCGCGATTCCCGTCGCTGTCGCGAGTCTGGGCGCCGGTGCAGCAGAATCTCCTCGCGTCGCTCTCGGATCAGCTCTCCGGGCTGATGCACGGGCTCCTGCCGCACGTCGTCAGCGTGCTCGAGGCGGTGGCGACCGTGCTGTCGGTCGTCGTGATGGCGCTCTACCTCGCGATCGAGCCGCTGGTCTACCGGGAGTGGGCCGTGGCGCTCTTCCCGCCCGCGCACCGCGACCTGGTCCGCGATGTCGCCACCGACCTCGCCGCCAAGCTGCGCGACTATATCATTGCTCAGCTGACGACGATGCTGATCCTCGGCGCCCTGACCGCGCTCGGCCTCCGCCTGATCGGTGTCCCCTACTGGCTGACCTTCGGCGTGCTGAGCGCCGCGGCCGCGATCGTGCCGGTCTACGGCGTGATGGTCTCGACGACGATCCCGGCCGTCTTCGTGCTCGGACAGCCGAACGGCGGCGTCCGGGCGCTCATCGTCCTCGGCCTCGGCGTGCTCGCCCACGTCGTCGAGGGGAACATCATCTCGCCGAACATCATGGCGAAGCGGATCGACCTCCCGCCCGTGCTGACGATGATGGCGGTCCTGATCTTCGGCGCCCTGCTCGGCCCCGTCGGCCTCCTCGTCGCCGTTCCGCTGCTCGTCACGCTGATGGTGCTGATCAATCGGCTGCTCGTGAGCCGCGTGTACGAAGGCCACGGCTTCCGCCGCCCGGCCCGCAACCGCCCGATGATCGTCCGCGTCCCGGCCGCCGGTCTCGTCGCCTACCCCGAGGATGGCGGTCCCGACCTGGTCGCGCTCGGCGAAACGGCCGCCGCCACGCGGTAGCCCCGCGGCGCGCTCGCACGGCGACGCGTGAGCGCGCCGCGTGAGCGTCGCGAAAAATCCGGGTCCGGTCCGTCACGGGCCGATGGGAGGGGACGGCGGACGGCGCGCGATCTTCGCCTCCGTCAGTCGAGCACGCGACCGCGTCGCGTCCACTTCCAACGCCCGCCCGGAGGCCCGACCATGCCCGCGACCACCGCTCCTCTCGATCGCCCCATCCGCCGCTCCCGCGTCCCCGGCGCCCAGGCGTCGCCCCTCCGGAGCGCCCAGGCGATGCGGCGGCGCACCCTCGTCCTGCTGCTCGCCGTCGTCGCACTCGTCGTCGCCCTCCACCCGGCAGCGGCGCACGCGCTCCCCTGCTACCAGCTCGCGAAAAAGTCGTGCATCGGGTTCTATGACGACGGCTATCTCTCCGCCTCGGTGCAGGACTGGTGCACGCTGATCCGCTGGGCCCTCTGCGCGATCGGCTACTGAGCCGTGGGCGGCGTTCGATCCGTCGGCGCGATGCCGGCCGGCCCCGCGCCGGTCGGCCCCGCGCCGATCCTCGCCCTCGCGGCCGTCATCCTCGTCGCGACGCTCGCGCTCCTCGCCCTCGTCGCCGCGCGCGTCCCGCGTCCTCGGCAGCGCCCGCTGGCGATCGCATCCCTGCTCGTCGTCGGCGGCGGCCCGGCGATCGCCGCACCGGCCGTGCTCCTCTACATCGACCGCCGATGCGACCACTGTCGCATCGCGGCCGCGCGCCTCGACTCGATCGGACGCGCGACCGGGGTGCGCGCGGTGCTCGTCGCCGGCGAGCCGCGCGACTCCGCGCCCGCCCTCGCGCGCTACGGCGCCGCGCTCGGCACGCATGCGACCCTCGCGCTCGACACCGCACACGTCGTCGCGCGCGCCGCCGGCATCCAGGGGGTCCCGGTTCTCGTGTCGATCGACCGCGACGGCTCGGCGACCCTCAATTACGGCGTGCCGCGGTCGCCCGCGGTCGCGGCGCTCCTCCGGCCGTGACCGCGACCCGCCTCCTCGCCGGGAGCGCCCTCGCCGCGTTCATCGCGTCGGCGATCGCCTGCATGGCGCGCGCCGACGCCACGCTGACCGATGTCCTCCGCATCGATGGCGACCCGCTGCACGGCCTCCTCCTCGTCCACGGCCTGCACGCGCTGATGCTGGCGCGCGCCCTCCTCCCGCCGATCGCCCCGCTCCTCGTCGGCGCCGCGATCTGGCTCGTCACGCGAGAGGCCGATCGCGACACCGATGCGCGCGCGTGGCTCGCGATCGGCGCCGCCGCGTTCGCCGTCCAGCGACTCGTGGAAGCCGCCGTCGCCGTCGTCGCCCCCGCCCCGACGAGCGTCGGTGCGTGGCTCGCACTCCCCGACCACGGACCATCCCTCTCGACGCTCGCTCGCCTCGTGCATCTCCGGCTTCCGGGGACCGTGCGCTACTGGACCGACGCCCTGACCGTCGCCGCGGTCGTCGCGAACGCGTGCTGGGCGCGCGCACTGGCCGTCGCACACCCGCCACCCCGCGATGACCCGCACCAGCCGCTCAGGCGCGTCGCGATCGCCTACGTCGTCACACTCGCCGCGGTCTGGCTCGTCGCCCCGAGCGCGGTGCGCGCACTCCTGCGGGCGAGCGGATGACACGAGGAGACGTCGCGACGGCGTGACGCGAGGCGATGATCACGGCCGGCAGGGTCGTGCGCAGGGCGTGAAGTTTGGTTGACCCGTTCCCGGGGCGACCCTACCTTGCGCCCTCGACACGCCCTATGACCGATTTTCGTCTGTACAACACGATGTCCCGTGCCGTCGAGCCGTTCGCCCCGGCCGACGGACAGACGGTGCGCCTGTATACCTGCGGGCCGACGGTCTACAACCCCGCGCACATCGGCAATTTCCGCACGTTCCTCTTCGAGGACCTCCTCCGGCGCGCGCTCGCGCTGCGCGGATGGCGCGTCGAGCAGGTGATGAACCTCACGGACGTCGAGGACAAGATCATCGCCAAGGCGGCGAGCGCCGGCACGACGATCAGCGCCGTGACCGAGCCGATGATCGCGCGGTTCTTCGCCGATCGCGACTATCTGCGCATTCAGCCCGCCGAGCATTATCCGCGGGCGACGGCGTACATCCCGCAGATGATCGCGCTGGTGCAGCGCCTCGAGGACGCGGGCCTCGCCTATCGGGCGGACGATGGGTCGGTCTATTTCGCGATCCGGCGGTTCCCCACGTACGGCCGTCTCTCGCGACTCGACACGCGCACGCTGCAGACCGGCGCGCGCGTCGCGCAGGATGACTACGCCAAGGAGGACGCGAGCGACTTCGCCCTCTGGAAGGCGGCGAAGCCCGAGGACGAGGCGACCGGCGCGGCGTGGGACTCGCCGTGGGGACGCGGGCGACCCGGCTGGCACCTCGAATGCTCGGCGATGGCGATGGAGCTGCTCGGGCGGACGCTCGACCTCCACTGCGGTGGCGTCGACCTGATCTTTCCGCATCACGAGGACGAGATCGCGCAGTCGGAAGGCGCGACGGGCGAGGTCTTTGCCCGGCACTGGTGCCACGGCGAGTTCCTGTTGACCGACGGGGCCAAGATGGCCAAGCGGGTCGGCAACGTGATCACCGTCGACGAACTCCGCGGCGAGCAGATCCCGGCCGCCGCGGTCCGGCATCTCGCCTTCAACACACACTACCGTCAGGTGCTGAATCTCTCCGACGCCGCGCTCGCCGCCTCGGCCGCCGCGGTCGCGCACATCGGGGAACTCGCCGAGCGGCTCGACGCGGCCACGACAATCGGCGGGACGGCCGCGCTCGGAGTCGCCCGCCTCGAGATGGAGGAGACGGTCCGGGCCGCGCTGTTCGATGACCTGAACTCGCCACGCGCGCTCGCGGCCGTCTTCGAGTTCATCCGCGCAGCCAACGCGGATCTCGACCGTCGCGGCCCCGACCGCGGCGCGATCGACCAGGCGCGTGCGGGCCTCGCCTTCATCGACGGCGCGTTGGCGATCGTGCCGCCGCCCCGGCTCGGCGGCCTCGTCGATTCGAGCGGGCCCGTCCGGGTCACTCGCGCCCCGGCCGACGCTGGCGAGGCGGCGCTGATCGCGTGGGTGGACGGCCGACTCCTCGAGCGGGCTAAAGCACGCGCCGATCGGGATTTCGCCCGCGGCGACGCCATACGCGACGAGCTGCTCGCGCGCGGGATCGCGATCGCCGACAGCGGCGCCGGCACATCGTGGAAGCGCGTGAAGTGACGCCGACTCAACGGCTTGACACCCAAAACTCGCCCGAGTATTCTACGGGCTCTGACAAAATCGCTGTCGTCGGCTGGTCGGCGCGTGCCGCCCGGCGGGTTGGCTGACGTAGCTCAATTGGCAGAGCAGCTGATTTGTAATCAGCAGGTTGCGAGTTCGATTCTCGCCGTCAGCTCTGTGGCGATGGGTGCGTGGGGCGAGTGTGCGAGGGGCAGGACGCGCGCGGATCGGGTGGGGTACCCAAGTGGCCAACGGGAGCAGACTGTAAATCTGCCGGCTCACGCCTTCGAAGGTTCGAATCCTTCCCCCACCATGGGAGAGGGTCAGCGGGTGAGGGGAACGGGAAGCGAGCAGCAGCGGGGCACGGCAGCAGGCGAATGCGGGAGTAGCTCAGTTGGTAGAGCGCAAGCCTTCCAAGCTTGATGTCGCGGGTTCGAGCCCCGTCTCCCGCTTGGTGGAGCGGTATGTGTGGAGCGGTATGGGTGGAGCGGTATGCAAGGCACGGTGCAGCGGCAAAACTGATGGGACGGACGACGGTCGAGTGGGATTGACGGGTTCAACGGCAGGCAGTGGTAGCGGACACGCGCTTCGCGTCGCGCACCGCTCGCGTAGCTCAGTCGGTAGAGCACACCCTTGGTAAGGGTGAGGTCATCGGTTCAATCCCGATCGCGAGCTTGCCACACACTAACAGGATACGAGCACAGTCATGGCCAAGGCGAAATTTGAGCGGACGAAGCCGCACGTGAACGTGGGGACGATTGGGCACGTGGACCACGGGAAGACGACGTTGACGGCGGCGATCACGACGATACAGGCGGCGAAGGGGTTGGCGCAGAAGGTGGCGTTCGACCAGATCGACAAGGCGCCGGAGGAGCGGGAGCGCGGGATCACGATCGCGACGGCGCACGTGGAGTACGAGTCGGACAAGCGGCACTATGCGC
>Ga0116229_10005307_pt1 | contig 21071 bp, 9 predicted proteins | sample S1TSphgellanicum_3_FD_87313 | JGI IMG/M metagenome (GOLD analysis project Ga0116229, IMG submission 87313) | Host-associated microbial communities from peat moss isolated from Minnesota, USA - S1T2_Fc - Sphagnum magellanicum MG | ecosystem: Host-associated > Plants > Peat moss > Unclassified...
ACATGACAATTAATTGATCTAGAAGGAAAAATCCCTAACAACTATTAGTGTAGTTGGGTTGGACTCTGATTGGTAATTTCAACCATAACCACTTTGAACAAGGGGATATTATTAAATTCATAAACCTTCATTTCCTTTAACATGATTGATACCTCTTTCTCACATTTTCAAAGTGAAGCTTAAATTAAAACCTAAATATATATTTAATTATTAGAGTACATTCCATATATCCAGAATTTTTTCCTTGGTCACAAGGTTCTAGTGAAAGAATGTAATTATGCCATTATGACATTATGACACTACATTTATTTTAAATATTTGGGCCAGATAAAATATTTCAATTAGATATAGATTTTTTTTTGGTAATGACCAAAAAACTAATAAGTTTTCGACAAAACTTTTGTACTTTTCTGGTTTGAAAAAAATGGAATCTACAATCTTCTTATTTGGAAAATAAATAATTCATTCTCTATTCTAAAAGTGTGTACAATGTCATTCTGCAAAAATTTCTTTCTTCATTTGCCTTGTTTTAGTTATGAATACACCCCACGTTTTCAATTTATTTTTTAATTTCAAAAAAAAATTGTTAATTGAGATGTTATATTATAATTTTGCAAAGTGGATTTTTTTCCTCATTTTCATTATAATTGGTTTTACATACACTTTTTTGGTTCAATTTTGAATATAACATTAGAGATTCAAGCCGTACGTTATACCTTGTAGTATGAATTATGATTATGGTAACTAAAATTGCGATATATCCTAATCATGTAGTACTAATCATGATTAATATTAATTGAATGGGTACAAGTACATGTTTTTCATGAGTGCATGATTAAAGTTAGGACATGATTAAAGTCAAAGTCGCAAAATGTTTTAGTCACAAACAAATAGATGGGTAAGATTTTATGGAGACGATTTTGCGATTTTAAAACCCAAAGTGCAAAAAGTATTGAATATTGATCTTTGTCATTGAAAATTGCATAGTTGGAACAAGCGGCCATTGGGAGGTTTCGCTCTTGGTTTGGTCAAGTTCACTTGTAATGTGAAGTGATGGCATAGAATACACTCGAGGTGTGAATCAAATTTGGGGAAAACCATTCTTGAATAGCCTTGATAGGATCCATTACCACCAAAGTGAATGGCAGCATCCACTAAGGAGGCTTGCCGCGTTCTTTGGTGGAATGGGCCCTATCCATAGTACAATACATAATTGGTTATAATGGCTAGCCTAAAATCAAACACAATTGTGAATGGAGTCTAGCCTTTTTTTGTTTTTGCATCATGATTATAATTTTGGTGGGGATAGTTGTTGGCTTATTTAACTATAAAGTGTGATGTGATGATGAAATCATGTTGTTGACATTTTGATACTAAAATAGGTACAAGTTTTTGACATCAAATAGAGCATAAACTAGCTAGCCAAGGTGAGTGAAAATTCTTGGAAATCATAGTTTTGGATTATAGGTAAAAAGAGTTCTATGCTTGCCTCTATAATGCTGAATGAACATAAGGTTCCATGGCACATCACTTTAAAGATGAATCTTTAACCCCCCGCCTGATAAGCCAAAAACAACAGTTTTTTCGGAATTTCAAATTCATGCACCAAGTCAAAGAAAAAAATTATTTTTCGGCCATGTAAATTGAAGTCATAAGAGCATCTCCAGCTTTGCTCAGTATGTGATCCTGCACAGTAAAATTAGATGAACAAAATCCAACAACATATGCCGGTTTGACTCAGGAAATTGGTTTTGGCTCAGCATAACTGCACAGGTTGCCGTGGCTGGTAAAAGGCGCAGCAGGTCTGTGCACCTGCAGAAAAGAGTGTGTTAAATATGATCTAACTGCTGCTCAGTGTTTCTGATTGGCCCATCATAATGATTGGTCCAGGTGGTTTGCTATTAGTAGTCCCCCACCTATTTGCTGTCCCAGTTTCAATTTTATTGGTGGGGTTGCAAAAGAGTACATAACCAAACTTGGATGTGAAAACTATTTTTGCAGGGTCATATACTGAGCACCGATGGAGATGCTGAAGGCTGAGCACTGCTGGAGATGCTCTAGGCTCCAAATTGCATGTTGGTGAGGGAAATGCATGTCAAATCGGGGGGCAGAGAGAATCAGGCGTGGAGGGGTTGGGGGATGCAAGTAACCACCTCTTGGAGAAAGGAGGGAGTTGTTCTACCCAAAAGCAACATGGAGCCAATTAGGTGAAGGACAAGAGTGGCATGGGTTGCAGTTATATTTGAGAGTGGGCCAGTGAACAACACTTATTTTGGTTAGTTTACTTGTACATTGGCTACCTTTTCTATCCGATACATCGGCAAGGGCATTTTAAAACATTTGGCGTACAACGCATCCAATTGTACTATGAGTTGACCTCTAAAAGATATCCTTGTTTCAGGGTTGAACGAACCTGTTGAACAACTTCTCAAACAAAATGGAAATAGGAAGTATCCCTACACCACTGGCCGTGGTACATCAGCCATCTTTGTGGTTGTGAAATTTCACACGTGTAAAAAATAAAAAGAATCTGGTCATATATTTCCTTTTTTTTTGGGAAAATAATAATTCAAAAATTTTCTTGGCACATTTCAACTCGGATTTTCATTTTAGGGGCATTTGAAAAAAAAATTATCACTTTTTGGATTGGTTCTAAAATCATGTTGTCATTTCTTGGGGTGGTTGCAATTGATGCAACATCAGAAAGTTCAAAAGAACAAAGGAAACACTTTACATTAATAATGTCTTTTGCTTCCAGGTTTAAAACTAACTTTTCCTTAGAATTCGATTGAAAGAAAAAACCCTAATTTGAATCCACAATCATTATGTGAACTCCAAAAATGTCAATAAGCTTTTTGTAAAATTTCAAAAATAGTTGTACCCCCCTTTTTATTATCATTAATAAAAAGCAGAAAATATATTTGTGTCCAATGTGAGGTGAGTAATTCATTTTTAAAAAAAATTGAGTATGGGTGTTTTTTTTTTTCATTTTAAAATAACCATTCAAGTTTGGGTTTTAAGAAACCTAGTGTTGGGCAATTATGAGGTAGTGGTGGGGATTTGGATATGTGATACAACCAAGTACATCCCTAGGTTCTACACATCAAATATTTGAATGGGTATATTCATGTTATTTTGAAAGGTTATTTGACAAACACCTTTTCAAATATTGAATTTTGAATCTTTGACAAAATATAAAGCCCAATTCTTTGGATTTTGAAAGCAAAACATTTTTACACATTTTCACAAATTGATGATAGAACACAAATTAACAAATAACAAGCAACCTCAAAGAGGTGATGGTCTTGATGGAACTTTGCAATTACACAAATTGTATTCTTAACTAAAATGCTAACCTGAATGGTGATTCAAAATCAAAACATTTTGTCAATTTCAATGGTTCTAGGTTCTATGCAACTCCTCTTTTGTTCCATTTTCCATATGACCTTTGATTCATATCCCTTAAAATTGATAGAAAACACAAGACAAAAAGACACACAAGACATAAGACATATGAAACATGAGTTACACAACATATAACAAACATGCTTAAGACATAAAACATATGAGATTTGTAAGAGACCCAAAAATCATACAACAAACACAAATAAGACCCAACACACCACACACACAATACACAATGCAAAACACACAAAATATGACAACTAAATGATGCAAACAAGATTAAAGATGTTATGTGCTACCACATTGACATATACACTTATTGTTGTCCATATACATGAACCAAACAACCAAAAACCCTCATATAAGGTGCATCACATCCAAACTTGTTTAAGGTTTTTCTATGTTTATGCAAGTTTCCTATTGCATGTCATGGTTTTATGTGTTTATTTTCTTTTATGTGTTTTGAGCTTGAAATTTTTGTAGACATATAAGTGAGCAACATTTTGAATCACCAAAAGTAATTTGAAAACACACACAAAAATATTATATCTCAAACATGAAATAACTTGAACCTTGTTCACACTTGGATTGATTTCAAGTTAAAACACAATTAACTACAGAAACCCAAATTAAGACTAACAAGCATTATGATTTAATTAGATAGTTCACATCACACACTTGACAAAGACAACCAAATTAGCTATAGAATATTGAAGACATAAAACATAAGTCCCACAAATAAACAAAAGAACTATATATGGCACACAAACCAAAACAAGACATAACATTTACAACACAAAAAAACACACACACAATCACTTGACACATTGAAACTACACAATAGACACAAAACACCCACAAGACATTAAAAAAACATAGTAAACCCCCAAGCATGGTCCACTAAAACACACAAAAACTAGACATAAACAAACAAGTGACACACAATACAACACACAATTTTTTCCATTTTGAAAACTTGAAAATTTAATTTCCCCATAATCTCAAATCATGGAAGAGTTTGCCAAACCAAAACTCTGACAAATGCATCATTTCATCATCTTTACCCTACCAAGAGCATGATCAAGTTCATCCACCACCCACACATGAAACCAAACATAACAAATATCATATGTAACATAATGCCCCTTAAAGGGAATTATGTAGGTCCAAAAAATCTTTGTGTTGAACTTTGTCTTCAAATTTAACCATTGGCTCCTCCATCAAATTTTATTCTACCTCACACATACATAGATGCAACTTTTCAATAGGTTTTAAATAACCAATATGTAGAAATGGTATATCTTGTCCAAAAACATCAACTTGCCCAAATTGTTAGTTTGTAAAAAATGACATTTATGAAATGCAGTCAAGATTGTAACAACATCACAAACTTCCTTAGGCAAAATTTCAATATGACTATAATAAATCATTAAATTTATGTTATTTATTAAGTTTTTTTCACATCATTGTTGTGTACTTTTCATTTTATTAGTCTATTGTTGATAAAATGCTTGTTGAAAATATATAAACATAATGAACAATGGTTTTGACTTATTAATTCCATGATTATGATGATGAAAATAATAATGGTTTGTCATTTTACCATAATTTTCATGACACAAATGTAAAAAAAAATTCCATTAAAGGAAACTTAAAATTTATATCATTTTAAAGAATAATTATGTTTATGTTGATATTGTCATAATAAAATATAATTTTAACATTTGTTGAAATAACTAAAAAATGGCAATCGATCCAAATAACATTATAGACCAATTCTCATTATTTTTACATAATTTGTTTTCCCCAAGAAGTTTGTGATGAATGTCCAAAAAATATGCATTGTTTTCATTTAGGTTGCCAAGATGCTAAAATTCTATTGCATTGATATAACAATGTTTGGAAACTTGTGTTCCTTTTTGCACCATCAAGATGAGGCACACTTGTAATTTTGTGCATCGACAAGATACCAATGGAATCCAACAAGCTCTTTTGACACAAGGTCCTTGCAAGTGTCTACATTTGTCACTACATTGTGAAACAAAATTTCAAAATCCACTTGTAATTAAAGATTTTCAATTTTTTTAGTCAAGTTATTTACATATCAACAACTTATATGCATTGATCAATAAAGGCAACAACAATTCTTCATCATATTTAATAAACAAAACAACATTGTCATAACATAAATAAATGGTGACCAACTACATGTTTTTAAACCTCAAATCAGACATCAAGGCCAACATGTTATGACCATTTTTCCTATTAAATGCAAGCAAAAAATGGGTAGAGAAACTTCCTACTTTTAGTGTTTCATGTAGACGATGAATTTTTGGAATTAATGATCTACAATACCTTCAAGATAATGGTGTTACAAACAATCTAAAATAAAGTTCTTCATAAGTTTATTGATAAATCAATATGATCAACTACAAGGCATCCATAAGCAACCCATGTCCATGACTTTGGTTTAAAACATAGCCATTGACAATTGTGGATAAAATTTTCATGCCACAACTTCACAAATAGCCTAGGTTCTTGGAAAAGGTATATGCCATTGTAATTATATAGTTTGTTGGTTCTAACACAATGCTGATTTTAAAAAGTTACGACATCTTAGAATAACAATACCCAATTTGCAATCTTATGATGAATAAAAAAATAAAATTAAGAACACCATGAACCACAACAAATGTGTGCATCTATTCCAAAACCAAAAAACATTCAAATAATAATTAAAATGGGTTTACTACATCTTCAAGTTTGTGCAAGTTTTCACATGTTTACTTACCTTACTAAATTTTTTGGGTCATGTAATACATTTGTGAATGTCACCTTGAGTAACATTTATAAATATATCTAGGTAAGACCTTGAATCATTTTGCCATATGTAGTAACATAGTACTAACACACCTTTGAAAGTGGATGTTGAAAACACAAGCCATCAAATGGCTTTAAAATGACTAATTTACTACATGATACAATAAGATTCAAGGCATTTGCATAAGTTTGTGAAATTGAACCCTTCATCCTTCACATAAACAAAGATCTTTTGAATCAAAGAATTTTTTTCAAAGAGTTACTATAATTTAAGAACCATAATTGCATTGTTTATGCATCCATCACCTTAAACATCCATATAGGGACATATTTTTCCTCCCAATGATTCAACACAAAACTAGCAACAAATATGGCATGTGCTCCTTTTCACGTCCAAAAATCAAACAAGTTAAGCAATTGGCCAATGCAAATTCCAAATATGCAATCATGATTTTTTCTGCCAAGGCAAACATGACATCTTCAACAAACTTTTTCAATATGGGAACACAACTCATGCATACAAATTATATGTCAACATTTGGTTGTGCCAAATGGACTCAATAATCATCATAGACATGAAGCCTTTAACCAAAAACTCATGGGATATTCCAAGAAACCCACCCTTATTGCATCAATTTTTTGGATTAATTTGTATTTGTGAAAAAACTAAATTTGAAGTGAGGGATACATGTACTTGTTTTTTACCAAGTTCATCATCAAGTGGAGCTCTTGGGTAATTACTTGTTTTTTCTAACAACTTTTTTTAAAACAATGTGTTTAAACTCAACATGTCCAATAGACTAATGATAAGCAATAACACTTAATGCACAAGGCAAAGATTTTAGGACCAATGATTCCATTATGGTAAACAATACATGCCATGATTTGGTTTTAAGAAAGATTCACATGTTGATTATTTTTCATCTTAAAAAATGTCAATGCACATGAATGAATTGTGATTGTGCAAATTTAAAGTAGTTTTGCACTTCTACAAATTTTGTAAGTGCACTTTGGCGCAAATATATATTTCATCAACATTAATAGCTTCTAGATTTCTAAACGACTCCCCACATTCATGGGCAAATTGCACATTGTTAATAATAGAACTACTATAGTATCTTACAAAAGTTGGAGAATTTTCCTTGTTATAATTAATATCATGTGAACATTCATGATAAGACATGAAAAACAACCCATCACTTGTAGTAAAAAGCCAATAGTTGAAAAAAATAAAAACATTGCTTCAACTTTAAATAAACACACCCCTAGGTTTGTCCAATGTTATTAAAGGTTTAAAATCCTTATAAATTTTCATTTGTGCAATGAAATGCAAACCTAAAATGTATCCCTTAGCTTCCTTAAAGAAAGATAATGTTAAAGCTTCAAGATCGGACTATGACAAGTTTTTCCAAAAAGATCCTTGAAAGAATATGCTTGTAAGTTGTATAGAAGTTTAAAAAAAGATTCATGAATAATATTCTTGGAAGTTTTTAGAAGATGTGATTTTTTTCAAAAAATTATTGATAGAAGCTTTTAGAAGACATGGTTGGCAAAAATTTCTAGAAGGTTGTTTAATATAAATCTATTAAAGTATTTTTGATGAAATAACATTAAAGATAATACAAGAAGAGGTCCAAAGGGCACCACCCCTTCATCTTGCCAACACAAGTTATGGTTTTTGTATTTTAAAGTCATATCATGCCTAGCTTGCATCATGCCTTGTTTAAACAATCAAATTGTTGAATTCTTGTACATTCTCAAGTTCTTTACTTCTTAAATATCTTAGTTTTTTCAAGTTGTGATTTTTTCTTATCCTTGATAAAAATAGATTCACCATAGTTCAAACTTGGGAAGAAACATAATTTTCTTCTTTATAACATATTTTGTAAACAATGTTGAAAATTATATCAAAGTGACATAAATTCTTGGGGTTCCCAATTCAAAATTTTGAGATTGTCAGATTATGGTCTCATTACATTCTAAGTTCGTAAATCTTTCATATGAATTTTGATTCAAAAGTATTAACAAAAAAAGTTGTATATTTGAAGAGAGTTTTCCAACAACACATCACACTCCACAATTGAAGGTGGTTTAACCCTTCTATTCTAGACATTTTAATTGTCAAAAATTAAATGACTAGTTTCATTCTTGATCATTCAATTAGCCATAATTTGTGTTTTAGATCTCCAAATTTGGAATGTGACCCCACTTTAAATATCTATATAAAAAACTCAAAGGTTAAATAAAGGTCTAATTTGAACAAGGCTTGATCCCTCAAACTTTGGTCCAAACTTGTGGGACATTTTGGTGTGTCAAACCCCATAAGTGAGAATGTATTTGGGAGTTGTGAAACACTTCCTTTTCACAAGGGGAATGTGTTTCAATGCCTTATCTACTTTAGTTCATGCCCAAACCATTTTAAAAAAAACTTGTCCCAACCTTAGTTATAAGTTCAAAGCTAGGGTTGACATGAACTTATAAAGGAGATAGAGGTTTGAGGTTTAGAGTTGATAACTTTATGGAAAGGAACAAAACATAGAACACATGATATGTTACATTTTTGAAGATCTTTCCCCACATGCATTGTTTCATGTAAGCACACTTTAAAATAGAAGCTTAAATGATGAGGTGCAAAAGCAAGGCTAATAATCAAAGTTTGAAATCCAAAATCTGTAATTCATAACTTAGTGAAAGACATTGCAATATATAGGTCATAACAAATGCCAAAAAAAATAATTTCAACTTTTGTTATGTTGCAAATGTGTTTTTGAATAAAAACAAATTGGATAATAAAAGTGAACCTTGTATTTGTGAATAAATAGTCAAAGATCAAGGCTTGATGAAAGGTGATACGTGCTAATTCACATCCTTGTCTCATTAGACATGTGACAAGTTTGAAAAAAAAACCACGTTGAGAGTTATCAAGATGAACAACACCAACTTGCATGTAAACATAAATGCAAATAAGAAGAAATAAGAGATGTGAAAACTAAAGACCACATACCTTTTTTTACTTGAATGACAAATGCATATTCCATGTTTCCTTGAAAAGTTTGATTTGTCTCCATTAGCTAGTAGTGTGCATTCATCTTCATACCTGTTTTCTATGGCACATTGAATAGAAACTTATAAAGTTTAGAATGAACATTGGAAAGGAGAAAAGTGGCACTACCAAAAAAATGAATGAAAGTTTAGGGTCATCTACAAATACAAGTTCACAAACCACAGACTCAATATTAAAAGTTACAAAACACAAAACCTAAATCATAACCTTAATTGAAAACTTTGCCAACTATTTGAACATGTTATGAATTCAGCTTTTTTGTAGATACACCCTACCATTATCTCCCCTTGGGTTAGATCTAGTAATGGGTATTTGAATTTCTAAAAGTAGTACATATGATGTGAGGGTGCGTGTTAAATTCCTAAAAAGGCTTGGTGCAAAATGGGGTGAAATTTTTGAAAACACACCCCCCAACTATCATATATGTGTATACTTAATACAATATGCAACAAACATCTAGTTGTCAAAGAGCTCACTTTATCTTTGTTGATTTTGACAGTGATGCTTTTAATGTCACATGTTCATCTTTGCAATGCCAATTGCACAATTAATTGTTTCTCCCCCACTCTCCAATGTGCCATAGTTTTGCAAATATTGTACACATTTCAATTCTCCGTACTTTTTGCTTATTTATATCCATCATATAAATGCACTATAACTGATAAACATTTACCCCTACCTTAACCCATACATGGATTAATAAGTTTGCAAAGCATATGCATAGTATACCCTTGTTTTTAGCAAAATTGTAAAGTTTTATATACTACTATTGGCCAAGTATATAGTTTGTTGGTTTGTATGTGGCATGGCAAAGATAATGGTATTAAGGGTCAAAACCGGTTTGGTATTTGAAATATTTAGGTCAATACGTGGACTAGGTGGGTATTGTAAGTCAAAAAGCAATATGATATGCCAAAATTACTAATGATTATTTCTTACATTTAAAATTATGGTTATTTGTTGTAATTGAACTTGAAGCTAAATATTATCAATATGCTTATGAGAAAGGGCTTGAAACAAAACACCTATATTTCATTACATTTTTGAACTCATAGGGTGTTTGAACCTTTGGTCCAGGACAATTGGTTTAGCAAGGGTGGCCTTTGTGGCTGGACAAGTAGGCAATTACCCTTGATTTAGAATCCAAGTCTTGTCATTGGTAAATAAGTTTAAGCAAATAGGCTAAGAGAAATTGTTGTTTGGAGTTTTTTCAAGGCCATTGGTGGCATATGTGTGATAATTTCAATGGAGAAATTTTTAATGTTGAAAAACAACCAAGGCTTAAAGCATCTCCAGGGGCACATTGCACAACATGTTTTGGATGAAGATTAGTAAAAACTTGCCCCCACCCAAGGCCGAGTAAAATGGCTTTGGCTTAGCATTTTTGCTCAATATGCTGAGGCTCGCAAAAGCCCCTACATAGTCTCATACCTACTCTTGATTGGTCAAATATATAAATTGGTCCATGTCATTTGCTATTAATAGGTTTTGACATTTTACAATCCCAATTTCATATTCATGGGTGGGGCTTGGGATCCACGATGATTCTTTTGTCGATTGCCTGCTTGCTAGCTAGCAGAAGTAGATGAACAACTGTCGACATACAATTTGTGCATCGATAACGATCTGTTGCCACCATGTGCTCGCCTCAAGCAGTTGGCTGAAAGGCAATACATTATACACCATCAAGTGGCTACAGCTGACTCCAACCGAGTGAGAGCCTATCTGGGGTTGAATAGCTCAGCACAGTATGGGTACAAAGAATACCTCTCCAGGGTAGACAATGCACAACTTAGGAGAAGTTTGGCACGTTTTCGTTGTGGGAATCACAAGCTGCAAATTGAGCTAGGAAGGCAAGTCAAGCCAGTGAAGGTGTTGGTGCAACAACGTTACTGCAAATTGTGCAACTTGGGTGTGGTTGAGGATGAGAACCACTTCTTGTTGGTTTGCCCTGCTTATCAAAGTGTTCGAGAGAGGTTTAGAAGTTCATTGCCACTAACTGCCATCACACCTTTGGCTGAATTGTTGAGCTGTCAGCAGCAAAACATCCTTGCTAGATTTTTAGTACAATGTCAGACATTTAGATCTAAATTGCTTTATTAGACTTAACGTCAATTGGGTTCTGGCCCGGGTGCTGTTTGGCCCATTTAATGACGCTAAATTGTAAGTAAGTAAGTAAGTAAGTAAGTACCCAAAGTGGTGATGATTCACAAGAAGATTAAGCCAAATTTGGCTACACACTAATTATGAAAGCAAAATATTTAAAACCATCTTTCTATAAAATTGGCAACGTACTTGAACCATATATAAAAATTTGGCAAAATTACTTGAATGTCGGTCAAATTCTAGCTATTGAAAATCTCAAAAAAAAACACATGATTTTAGCAATTTTAATTTTTAATATATATAGCTGTTTGGGGGGAAAAAAAAAACTACTTGGGAAACAGTAAATAAATAATCTTGGATCTGAGAAATACTAGTTGTAGGGTCAAATTCTGAGTATGGGTGGATGCTCTCAATTATTCGCATATCCATACTTTTGTGACTATGGGGGCAAATCCACCACATTGGCTCTTTTCTCCATTTTCTTCTCCCGAAAGTGTTAAAGTTCAAACCCAGAAGAGAAACATAAGATAAGATATTAGAATTATTTAATTTTTGTATTCCCTATCTTTTTTCTAGAACAGCTGCCCTTACAGAAACAACAAAAAAGAGGGAATCTTTTCTTTTCTATTGTTAGTTCGGAGGACAAGTGGTAGATTTCAATATGGAGTTTGTGTCTCTGGACATTTTAGGGTTCATACTCCCTCATGTATCCATGATCCATGTGTGAATCATGGGAAAAGATGAGAGCCAAGTGAAATTTTGGAAAGCACAAACATTGTATCTTCACCCTGGTCCCTCTGCCCTTTCTGTATGGTGTCTTTCTTTCCAATGGATTTTTTCATTAAAAAATAAAATAAAGAAATAAAAATAAATTTGTAGCTAGGTGATGGGGTGTGTAAAATTGGAGAAAAATTTACCCGTATACAAGGGTTGTTGAAAAAGCAAATGGAAATGTCAGGGGATGTCAGGAAGTGTTGAGGATATGTTCTGGGACATTGGGCAATGTCAAAAAAAATTTAGCAGATGTTGGGTGGAGCCAAGGAAACTTCAAGGGGTGTTGAGTAGCATCAAGACAACTCCAATGGGAAGCCAAGAAAAATTTGGGAAATGCCAGGAAAACATTGTGAAGATGTCAGGCAACTCTAGGAAAACAATGGAGAATGTTGGGCAATTACCAAAAAATCAAGAATTAGTGTCGGGAAGACACCATGTTGCATCGAAAAAATGTCAAAATACAATAGGATGAGCTAAGTCTGAACCAAAAAATAACTTTTGGTGAAAATGTAACAAAAAAAAACCTATGCTTCTAGGGACACTTGGAGGGTTTAGGGTTTGCCAATCACCCATTTTGTTAGGTGGGAACATGTTCTACCAAGGCCTGTTCCAAAGCCATGGCTTTCCCCACCACGGAATTACATCTCAAATGTGTTCTCCATGGTGAATTCATCCAAGCAATTTAGAGGTCATATTGAGACGGGGAGGAACTTAGAGCATCCTCCCATGCACACTCCATGGTGGAATGTTTTGGATGAAGAATAGCAAAGCTTATGCCAGTTTGGGGTATTAAAATGGCTTTGAGCCAATGTTTGTACACATGATGCTATGCCAATAAAAAAAACCATTACACAACCTAGCAACTACTCTTGATTGACGAGATAAACGATTAATGTGGGTGGTGGGTTGTTTTAGCCACCTTCCACCCTTTACATTCACAATATTCATGTTTACAATTGGGGACAAGTAAGCAAGCCATCTTGCATGTGAGAAATTCTCTTGGAGGCCCAAATGCCATGTATGTGTGTGTACAGATGCTCTAAGAAAAAGATCCAGAAGATGTGAAATCCTAAACCAAATGAACTAAAGATGTAAACTGAGTTGGGTTACTAGTAGTCATCAAATTGTACATTTGGATGGCAATAACTCCCTTTTTAGATGGAGAGTCTTTCAGTGACCTCAAGAGCCTCTGAAACTTGAGGCCTCTGACCCTCCACATCCAGTACCACTTTTGCCTCCTATTAGGCCTGAAACTGTGGTGAGACCCGGGTGAACCGCCTTGTTTTCTCTGTTCTGGTCATGTACATGGCCCAGCTACACAACTTTCTTTCATCATCCTATCTTGAATTGGTTGGTTGTATTGGATCCTTAACCCTATGGGAGAATCTATTTTGTTTTGAGACCGTAAAGTTATCCGTAAAGTAGGGCAATTAGGGGGCGAGAATGGTCAGTTTCGGTATAATAGGGCATCAAATGCTTAACTGGGAATGAAATTTTACAAAACAAAATAACTGGGACCCAAACTAGTTTTTCCACCAATTTTGGTGGTATACTGAGTTTCATTCCCTTTTCCCTGCTGCTACCTGTACAACTACTATAATTACTCTCGAATCTTGTACATTATTTGCTGAGTTTCAGCATTTCATACTGGAAATTTAATAATATTTCATTACTTTGTGGATACCACTCAAAGTGAGGACAGGGGGTGAAAGAGAGGGTGACTTTACGGATAACTTTAGTATGTCAATTGGACCAGTGGCCTCATGTGACAAATGCTTCCATCATCAGGTTGATCACAAAAATGGTTCATCAACTCAAAATAGGTTAAACCCCTATGATCACAATGTGGTCTCTTTAGAAGGCCTTACATGTACCCGAGCACTCAACTTTGGTTTAGAATTTTCTATGAAAACAACATATGGGAATTTTATATTGAAAAATTCTTGGTGATGTTATTCGCTTTTCCTTTCAAAATTGGATTGAAGTTTAGTTCTGAAGCATTGAAAATATAAACTCCAAAGTGGGTAGGTTTTTTCCCTCCAGACTTCATATGAGAACCCAGGCGACAAGGTAATCCCCAAACTGGTTCAAACTTTTCATCAAGATGATTCTGTATTCATTACAGGATTTGTGCTGAAGCAACCAAATATGATCACCCAAAATTGGCTGCATAAAGGCCCCTTCACTCCACGTAGCGACCTCTCATTGGTTGCATGGAAATTCCATTTCTAAAATTGGCTGCCGTTATTTTTGGCCTGCACTTATAGCCCTTCCTAAGAACACCCTACCTATTGTATTGGGCAGATTCCAAAGAGGCTTTTGCAAAATGAGCTTCAATGTTCTCAAATTTGTTCTCTAGTAGAAAGCTAAAGACTTTTCAATGTGAAAACTTGATTTTTGCAACTTGAGTACATAAGCATCATGAATTTGGGGCATTGGGGAGAAGAATAATGTTATATTAAAGGCCTTCAAGGAATCTTACATGACTTCTTCACTAGTGTTGGACCCCTATCCCCTATTGAACATACCTGAGTGGTCCTGGTATTGGGATTTCCTTTTTTTTCTTTTCTTTTCATACCTGGCAGGTACTGGTATTGGGTACTCTTTTAAAACTTTCATATGTCTGGTACTGGCATTAGGTCCAAGGCTAATTCTTTCCTTGTATTTTTCAGGTATAAATTTGATATTGGTACTGGTATAAAGTCAGTATTGTCTCAGATCATAGTGGGTTAATTCTCTAGTAGAAAAAACCCATTTTGCGACTTGTCCAATGCAATTAAAAGTGTTGTTTGCAACTACACAAATGACACTTTTAGTCTCATTGGACAAGTTGCAAAATGAATTTTTTTACTAGTGATTCTTCAATATATCGGTGGTACCATATATCCAGGAAATGACACTTTTAGTCTCATTGAACAAGTTGCAAAATGAATCTTTTTACTAATGGTTCTTCAATATATCAATGGTACCATATATCCAAGAAATGACACTTTTAGTCTCATTGGACAAGTTGCAAAATGAATTTTTTTATTAGTGATTCTTCAATATATCAGTGGTACCATTTATCCAGGAAATGACACTTTTAGTCTCATTGGACAAGTTGCAAAATGAATTTTTTTACTAGTGGTTGTTCAATATATCCGTGGTACCATATATCCAGGAAATGACACTTTTAGTTCATTGGACAAGTTGCAAAATGAATTTTTTCACTAGTGGTTCTTCAATATATTAGTGGTTCCATATATCCAAGTTGCACTCTATACACCAGTACAACACTAGTCAACACCTTCAAAGTTTTATAAAATCTTACATATTTTTATGAAAATTATTGCAAACTTGATGATGCATATTTTTGCTTGTATAATATTTAGTAAGATGTTATATACTCCACCCCCCTTTCACTAGCATGGTTAAATTCAATTGCACTGGATGCATTTGATTTTGCACGTGTTTTCTCTTATAGAACAAGCAACTATGCCATGAGAAAATTTGTCTTAATTGTAACACAAAAAAGCATGATCTCAAAAAAAATCCAAACTAGCACTTAAAGCAAGATCTCCAAACACTCATTCCTTACTTTATAGTTCTTCAATCAAGTTCATGTAAGTAATTCAAAAGCTTATCCATTCACTCTACATCCATTCTCCACACCATATACTCAACTAGGAGTTTTCACAATGTCTCTATCTCAAGTTTGGGATCGAGTAACAAAATATTTTATTCTACATGTTTTGTTACATGCACTTGGATCTAAACCTAAAAGGTTGTGGCAACATGAACTAATCACCATTGCTAGCTACAAATTGTCATTGGGGTTAAATAAAGGCACTAATCATTACTAATAAAATCATGTGTGTGCTACATCTAACACTTGCAAAGTTCAAGGGGTAGTTTTCTAATGTTTCATAACCCAAATATGGACTTGTGACTAACTCCCAAAAATGATGAAGATATATCCTTCCAAGCACAATAAAAATGAAGTTGAATGCAAATTTGAAACATGGCATGAACCAAGGAGAGTGAAATGCATTCTCACACCAAGTGGGGCGTCTATGGGAGTCAAAGTACAAAATTTCAAGAACCCAAGTTACATTCCAAATTCATATATTTGCATGTTCAAAAACATGTTTCTTTAATAGTTATGAACTAGTGTGGGCTTGTTTTTGCACAAGGAACCAAAAGGTTTGACCAATCTAATTATATTAATTGAAAACAAGTTGAATAACCCTTGAAGTTCAAGCATTTCACAACCATATGATATTGGAGTTTTGATATGCCCATTGGGGTACCTTATATTTTGAAATACACTATGAGGAATCACGTTCATGGCAACTAGATTTCCCTATAACTAAAGTTGCAAAACAATTAATATACAACTATGTTACAATTGTCCCATGGAAATATTTCATGGTACATCATAGGTATAAACTTGATATTGGTATTAGTGTAAAGCTAATATTGCCTAATCATATTAGATTGGTGGGTTCTTCAATATATATCCAAGTTGCACATTATACACCAATACAACACTAGTCAACACCTTCAAAGTTTAATAAAATCTTACATATTTTGTTGAAAATTAAATTGTAATTTTGACCATTCATAATTGGGTATGTGAAATATATAGTTGGACATTATACACCTTCCTCTTCTTTGTTCTATGCAATTGCATTGGATACTTTTGCTTTTGCACATGTTTTTCACATAGAGAACACAACTAGGCCATGAAAGTCTATTTTTAAATTGTAATAAAAACAAACTAGATTTCAAAAAATCAAACTAGCATGTTAAACAAGATCTTCAAACACTAACACTAACACTTTACTAAATTGAACTCATTCCTTACATTATAGTTCTTTGATTAAATTCATTAAAAAAATTCAAAGGCTTATCCATTCACTTTACATTCATTTTGGATACCCTATACCCGCCTAGAAGAAGTTATCATAGTGCCTATATTTCAAGTTTTAGATATAACTAATAATCATTTTTTTTCACATGATTTGTTACATGCATTTGGATTTAAACCTAGAAGTTTGTGGCAACATGAACTAATCGCCAATGCTAACTGAAAATTGTCATTGGGGTTAAACAAAAGCACTAATCATTACCACTAGCATACTTCCCAACATCATGTTCAAAATGTTGTTAAATATGAATTTAAACATATTTATAACCAAACATTATATAGAACCATGTTTGCATTAATGTTTTGTAATTCAAATATTGACTTGTGACCAACTCCTAGAAATGATAAAGTTATGTCCATCCAAAAACAATAAGAATGAAGTTGAATGCAAATTTGAAACACAACCTGAACCAAGGAAAATGAAATGCATTCTCACACTAAGTGAGGGGTTTGTGAAAGTCAAAGGACAAATTGTCAAGATCCCAAGATGCATTTTCACTTTAGGGATTGAAATTATTAAAGAATGTTTGATTTTCTGAAATGAGATTTGAAGTTTAGGATATATTTAAACTAAGTGATTTTGACATCAATTGATACCTATTTCAAATGTGAATTGTAACATAATGAACTTACACTGGCAAAGATTAACTTGAAAGTTATGAAGGTTTTTAGAAGGGTTGTGACAAAAGTTGCCAAAATGCCTTTTGACCATTTAAAATTGGACATAATTTGGTTGAGGAACTTGATATGGCATTGGAAACTTCTTCTTAAGAGCTATGACATAAAATATTTGCATGCTCAAAAAAAGGTTTCTTAACAATTATGAACCAAGGTTAACTAGTTATTATTGTTTTTTCAAAATTGATTGAACATATTATTTTTCATTTTTTATTTTTTGCACCACATAGCTATCAATAAAATTAAAATTAAAATTGAAGACCTAGCTATTATCAATTTCTTCATCAAATTAATACCCATAGTTATTAATTAATGTGGTTACTTTTTTTGGTGTTAACTACTTGTTATGCATAAGGATATTCAGTGATCAAACATTTACCTTAGAAATCGCCCAATATACCATTTAAGTAGTTTTTTTTTTGTGGTTTTATTAACCAAAAGTGCATGCCATGCTCAATGTGTGCTAAATCAAAGATAAAAAAAACTCTTGGATTATTGTTTTGTGAAATTATTAAAAATCACTAAATCGACCTCATGATGATCACAAATTACATATATATTTAGCCTCCATGTTTCTTCATTGGCATGGTCAATTGACAAAAATATGAAAATGCATTTTTAAACTTATATTATAAAATTATTTCATTGGATTAATTTCCTTTGTGGTTAACCAAAGTGTTGAACTTGAGTTTTATCAAAAAATCTATGTTTTTTCTTTGGCAAAATTCAAAAATTGTTACCCTCAAAGTATTTGAGAGACCATGTGTTTGAGTATTTCATTCATAGTAGTTGGTAGGAACAAAAATCACATAGGGTGGTGGTACTAGCACAAGGAACGAAAGGGCTTGGCTGATCTAACCATATTAATTGAAAACAAGTTGAATAAACATTGAAGTTTAATCATTTCACAACCATTTAATATTGGATTTTTGATATGCCCATTGGTCCAAAATTTTTAAGGTGTATCACCTAAGGGCCATGATGAAGTAGAAACAATTTCAAATTCAATCTTTAATTCTACCTTATATTTTGAAGTATGATAGCTTAGACACCATATATCAAGAAATATCAATATCATTCACTATAATTATGTTGATGGTGAAAAGAAATAATAAAAAATTCAAAAGAGGAGTACAAAAGGGTGATGATATCACAACATTTTTTAATACACATTAAAGAATTTGGATGTGTTCCAAATTTGGACTAAATGCAAAGTGGTAGATTATTAAAATTTTGGGGTAAATAGGGATTGATAACCTACTTGGATGAAAATTGCAAACATTCAAAAAGTTAATAAACTATGACAACTCAGTATTGGTCTTATTGGTTTTGTACATTTTACCTACCAAGTAAATAGGTTCTCCAACTAATTTTCAAAATAATAATAACTAGCATCTAATTTATTGATAACCTTATTGATAAACTAGATGCTAGTTATTGATAACCATGTCTTTTTGATAATTAACCAACATTTTTATGAACCACCAATTTTGGAGTGAGATTTTGAAAATTTCAAAAAAAATGCCATTGTGTAATGTCCACAATGAATTACAGAAATTAAAAATCATGCACAGAGGGGGGAAAACAAGTCATTTACTTTGAGAAAAAACATGAAGTACAAAAGGGGGTTTTGAAGTTTTAATTGATGGAACCAACAAACACCCCAAAGATGGTGAGCTCTAATATTAATTCTTTTCATAATGGTATAGGTGTGATGAAGTTCATGTAAATTTATGATGAATTTGTGTCTCAATTTTTGTTCCAATTACATTCAATAGCCTCTTCTTTTGTTTTGTATACTTAAGGTGAAGGGAAGTTGTTTGAAAATGTAGTATCATTAATTATGGGGGCTAAAACAAATGTAGCTACTACTTGTCTTTTTCATCTTTCAGTGTCAAAAATTGTACCAATGTTGCAAGTTTATAATGTTTTTATATAACAATGTTTTAAATATATTATGAAAACATGTGGAACAATTTGGAGTGAATATAATGAATATAAAATATTCAAAAGCACTATAACTATTTTTTTGTTGTTCTTGTTCATTTTTTGAATGACTTGAATGTATTAAAAACTACACAATCACAAATTATAAAAATTTCCACTCCTTTACATATGAATATATAATGTCATCTTTTTCATGAATATTTTTTGTGACATTAAAAATGATTTTTAATCCATATCCTTTTGTAACCCATTCTAATCTCTCACATTATCTAGAAATTAGGACCTTTAGTTATTGCAATGTCTTTTAAGTTCAATTAGTAAAAAAATGTGTTAAAAAGTGATTCATATTTATCATCTATATTGTTATAGAAAGCTAATACCAAACAATGAAAACCAAGTGACCATTTTTTTTAATCTTTGGGGGACATTTAAACTTGTGTTTCATCATGCATCAAAGTCTATACACATTTTAAAATGGACTTGTAACTCTTGGAATATTAAATCAAATGTTTTCTAGCAATACTCTATCATAGGTTGTATGATTAAAATGAACATGAAAATTCATATCAAGAATGTGATTGCAAATGGGAGTAGACATTTACTTACTTTGTAAAGCCTTGGTTGTGGAAATTCATTAAGTCTTTTCAATGTGAAAACTTTGAATTTAATGGAATTTTTCATTCAAAGTATTCAAAAAATGTATTACGAATGGAAGGCAAAGGTAGTTCTTGCAAAAAATTGAATTTTGCTAAACATATTTATTTTGAAGGTGTTGATAACACCAAAAATTGTGCAAAAATGAATTCCTATTATGCCACTTGTGGTTCACCTTAGTGTGCAACTACTCAAGTGGGCAAGTTGTGGTTCCTAATAATGTGTTTTCACCTTTATGAAAACTTCTATTTGTCCTAGTCATCCCCAAGCCCCTTATATTAATTGTAGAAAGTTATAATAAAAGTGCACCTTTACACTATGAAAAAAGGGGTGTTTTATTATTATTATGCAACTATATTATAAATGCACCCATGATGTCATGCTAACGTCATTAATTGTCATCCATCTAGTAAAATTTGACACTTAACACTATGAAGATTTTTGGACATAGTTTTTTTTTTTTTTCAAAATATTTATCTTTAGCTTCCATTATTTTTTTTAATGATGGTTTTAAATTTTGATATTTTAAATATTTTGCATGTAATTAGTAAGTTATTACAAATTTTATTTTTATTATTACATTGAAATTTGAAATCATTTTGAAATCATAATAAAATTATCCTATTCTTCACTGTGCCTAGATTCATACGTATGGATTGGTTCACTACTGATCTAAATTAGACCCTTAGATCAAATAAAATGAATAAAATACTC
>Ga0116229_10005309_pt1 | contig 21071 bp, 18 predicted proteins | sample S1TSphgellanicum_3_FD_87313 | JGI IMG/M metagenome (GOLD analysis project Ga0116229, IMG submission 87313) | Host-associated microbial communities from peat moss isolated from Minnesota, USA - S1T2_Fc - Sphagnum magellanicum MG | ecosystem: Host-associated > Plants > Peat moss > Unclassified...
TGGGCGTAAATGCAACGGGCGCGACTTACGTTCTGGACGGCGCGCTGGTTTACCCAACAAATATTGTTATCGATCATCCCGGCCCGGCTGTTGACTCGATATTGCAGTGGACAGCGCCGGCCGCCGGCAGTCTTTCAGTTATTATAAAGTCTGCCGCGCCTTAAAGTCTGTCCCACAATTGAGTTCGACTATTGGTAACTTCGTGGTCGATTTTTTTGGGCTGCACGCGACGCACCGGTTTCATCTGCCGGGAAGCACGAACTCAAGGCGCCAATAACCCCGAGCCGTGCCTCCCGGCAGACGCTACGCTTTACTTGCCGCCGTAACCATTCGGCACGCCGATGCCGGTGCAGAAATCGTAGCCCTTCTTGGCCTTGTCGCCGCCGCCGTTGCTGCAGTTGCCGAGCACGATATCCGTCCAGTTCGCCGTGTTGGTGTAGCCGTTATAAACGGTCGTCAGCTCAGCCGAGGTGGAAGCGGCGAAACTGCCGGCGCTGTTGATGGTCGCGGCCAGGGCCGGCGAGGCCACCGACGTGCCGCCAACAACCAGCCAGTCGAGAACCTCACCCTCGTACGGCGTGGTGTCGTACATCACCACACCCGTGTTGGGATTGGCGTCGAACGAGAAGTCGGGTACGCCGCGGTCCTTGCCGACGATTTTCTTTATTTTCTTAATAGCCGACTGATAGGACGGAATCGTTATGTATTTGCTGTCCCCGCCGCCGCCGTCGGTCCAGGTGCTTTGGCTCGAGAAGTTGCCGTTGGTACGATTGATCGACGTGCCGCCGGCGCCCACCACATTTTGCAGCACCGACGGGAATGAGGTGCCGGGACTATCGCCGGTGGAGGCGAAAAACACCACGTTGGTGCCCGTGAAGGTGCTCTCATACGAACTCTCGCCGCTGAACTCGCCCTCGCCCCAGGAGTTGGAGACCTCGCCGCCGCCCGCCTGCGCTGCCAGGTTCGCCGCATACGTGTCGGCTGCCAGGAGGTCGGTGGTGCTATCGGAAGCAGCTTCCACCAAAATCACCTTGGCGCCGGGCGCCAGCGCATGGGCCATTTCGATGTCGAGCGATTCTTCCAGTTCCCAGCCGCCGCTCGGGTCCTGCGCCGGCTTCGAGCCACTGGCATACGCCACCTCGAAATTGCTGTTGGTGATCGCCGGCAAGCCAAATTGCTTGCTATACACGCCAAGGTCATTCGTGGCGGTCGGATCGTCATAGGCGTCAACCAGGAGGACGAGCTTGCTGCCGCCCGTTGCCAACGTCTTGACCGTCGAAGGATTGCAACCCTTTACCGGGGTGACGAAGTCGTAAACGCAGGCGAGGGACGCCGGCGTTTCATAACCGGACGGCGGGCTGTTATTGGGCGCGCGGACGAAGTGGGAAAACAGGATCCGCGTGTTGGTGTGCGCGCGAATACCGGCGTCCTCGGGCAGCGCCTGGCTGGAAGCGGGGACAACGATCAGGCCATGCACGCCGCGGTACGAGGTTTCGTGCCGACCGTCCGCCGCCTGCACTGCGCCACCCCAGCTGGCGAGCGCCGTCATGCCGAATAACGCGCCGATACGTTTCAATTGGATTTTAGACATTCAGACTTCCTAAGTTTACGGAGATGTCCGCACATACGGGCACCGTCCACTATTTTGAGACAATTCGTTCCCGCCGTCAATACATTTAAATGCGTCCGCGACCCGAGCCCGGGCCCGCATGACAGGAAACCTTGCCTAGGCCTAAAGTCCTGTGCAAGTGTGCCCACCACCACCGACTGGAACCGGCGCCATGGAAAATCATATCCCTCGGCACGCCACACTTAGGGCCTGTTCGACAATTATCGCTATGATCAAACCGTCGAACAAGCCCTAAGCCTTTGTTTTGACGGGCAGCTTTACGGGTGTGCCGAGGCATCTATTGGCGATGCTGCCGTTATGCGCACATCAACCGCGGGCGGGATGAATTTCATTGGTAACCCGGAAAGGGTTGTCACGTGACAACCCTTTCCATTAAAGCAATGAAACGCCGCGGGGCGGGCCTCCTGTAGCCGGGCGCTACCCGCCTTATTGCAGTGCAACCACCCTGGGAGTAGAGCGGCGCCCTGTCATCAAGAACGGCAAGGAGCTCCGCTCCGCGCCCGCGCCCAGCGCGCCCCGCCCGGAAGGACCCAAATGGCTCGGAACAAGATCGCGCTCATCGGCGCCGGCAACATCGGCGGCACGCTCGCCCACCTGGTCGGCCTGAAGGAACTCGGTGACGTTGTCATGTTCGACGTCTTTGGCGGCGTCGCCGCAGGCAAGGCGCTCGACCTCGCCCAATCCGGCGCCGTGGAGCTGTTCGACGCGGAACTCTCCGGCGGCTCCGACTATGCCGCCATCGCCGGCGCCGACGTCGTTATCGTCACCGCCGGCTTCCCCCGCATGCCCGGCATGTCGCGCGACGACCTGCTGTCGAAAAACGCCGGCGTCATCAACCAGGTGGCCGACGGCCTCCGCGCGCACGCGCCCGGTGCCTTCGTCATCTGCATCACCAACCCGCTCGACGTCATGGTCTGGCAGCTCCAGCGCCGCAGCGGCTTGCCCCCCGAAAAAGTCGTCGGCATGGCCGGCGTGCTCGACAGCGCCCGCTTCAAGCTATTTCTCGCCCAGGAATTCCGCGTGTCGGTGGACGACGTCACCGCCTTCGTCCTCGGCGGCCACGGCGACACCATGGTCCCCCTCACCCGTTACAGCACCGTCGCCGGCATCCCGATCCCCGATCTGATCGCCATGGGCTGGACCACCCAGGAAAAGATCGACGCGATTTGCGCCCGCACCGCCAACGGCGGCGGCGAAATCGTCAAGCTGCTGGAAAAAGGCAGCGCCTTCTACGCCCCCGCCGCCAGCGCCATCGCCATGGCGGAAAGCTACCTCAAGGACAAAAAACGCGTCCTGCCCTGCGCCGTGCTGCTGCGCGGCGAATATGGGCTGAACGACCTCTATATCGGCGTCCCGGTGGTGATCGGCGCGGGGGGGGTGGAACGGATCGTGGAGGTGAAATTCACCGCGGCGGAGAAGGCGGCGTTTGATAAGTCATGTGATGCGGTAAAACGGCTTATCGAAGACTTTAAGAATCTTGAAGTATAGGAAGGAAGTATTTCTTTTTTGAAAAAAAGAAACAAAAAACTTTTGCTCTTTAAGACAAAAGTTTTTTGTTTCTTTTTTTCGAAAAAGAAATACTGCCTTCCTTGCCTGGAGCTGCTTATATGAACATCCACGAATATCAGGCCAAGGAACTGCTACGCAGCTACGGCGTGTCGGTGCTCGAGGGCCACGTCGCCTGGACACCGGAAGAAGCCGTCCAGGCCGCCGCAAAACTCCCAGGCCCGGTCTTCGTCGTCAAATCCCAAATTCACGCCGGCGGACGCGGCGCCGGTCATTTCAAGGACGATCCGTCCGGCAAAGGCGGCGTCCGCATCGCGAAATCCTCCGACGACGTGCGCGCCGCCGCGGATGCCATGATCGGCCACACCCTCGTCACCAAACAGACCGGGCAAAACGGCCGCGACGTCCGCCGCATTTACGTCGAAGCCGGCTGCGACATCGCCCGCGAGCTTTACCTGTCATTCCTGATCGATCGCGCCACCGCCCGCATCGTCATCATGGCCAGCACCGAGGGCGGCATGGACATCGAGGACGTCGCCGCCCATCACCCGGAACAAATCCTCCGCGTCACCATCGACCCCGCCACCGGCATGTTCCCCTACCATGCCCGCCGCCTGGCCTATTCGCTCGGGCTCAAAGGCAAGCAGATCGGCGCCTTCCAGAAATTCGCCGACGCCATGTATAGGGCCTTTGTTGCACTCGATTGCTCGATCGTCGAAATAAACCCGCTGGTCGTCACCACCGCCGGCGATATCGTCGCACTCGACGCCAAAATCAGCTTCGACGACAACGCCCTCTACCGCCACCCCGAACTCGCCGGCCTGCGCGACGAAGCCGAGGAAGACCCCAAGGAACTCGAAGCCGCCAAATTCGATCTCAATTACGTGGCGCTGGATGGCGTCATCGGCTGCATGGTGAACGGTGCCGGCCTGGCCATGGCCACCATGGATATCATCAAACTCTACGGCTCCTCACCCGCCAACTTCCTCGATGTCGGCGGCGGCGCCACGCGCGAAAAAGTCACCGCCGCCTTCAAGATCATTCTCTCCGACCCCAATGTCGAAGGCATCCTGGTGAACATCTTTGGCGGTATCATGCGCTGCGACATCATTGCCGAAGGCGTGGTCTCCGCCGCGCGCGAAGTGTCGCTGAACGTCCCCCTCGTGGTTCGCCTGGAAGGCACCAATGTGGCGCTCGGCAAGGAAATCCTGTCCGGCTCCGGCCTGCCGATCATTTCGGCCGACAACCTGGCTGACGCCGCCGAAAAAATTGTCCGCGCCGTGCAGGAGGCCGCATAGCATGGCCATCCTCGTCGACCGCGATACGCGAGTTATCACGCAAGGCTTCACCGGCGCCCAAGGAACATTTCATTCCGAACAAGCACTGGCGTACGGCACCAAGGTCATGGGCGGCGTCACCCCCGGCAAGGGCGGCACCACGCATCTCGACCTGCCTGTATTCGATACCGTCGCCGAATGCGTCGCCGCCACCGGCGCCACCGCCACCGCCATCTACGTGCCGCCCCCGTTCGCCGCGGACGCCATCCTCGAGGCGATTGACGCCGGCCTGAAGCTGATCGTTACAATAACCGAGGGCATTCCGGTGCTCGACATGGTGCGCGTCAAACGCGCTTTGCAGGGCAGCCAATCGCTTCTGGTCGGCCCGAACTGCCCCGGCGTCATTACGCCCGACGCCTGCAAGATCGGCATCATGCCCGGCCACATTCACCGCCGCGGCAAGGTCGGCATCGTCAGCCGCAGCGGCACCCTCACCTACGAGGCGGTGGCGCAAACCACCGCCGCCGGGCTCGGCCAAAGCACCTGCGTCGGCATCGGCGGCGACCCCGTCAAGGGCCTCGATTTCATCGAAATCCTGGAGATGTTCCTTGCCGATCCCGAAACAGAATCGATCATCGTGATCGGCGAAATCGGCGGCGAGAGCGAAATCCGCGCCGCCGAATTCATAGCGGGGGACAGCCGCAAAAAACCCGTCGTCGGCTTCATCGCCGGCGTCACGGCGCCCCCCGGCCGCCGCATGGGCCACGCCGGCGCCGTCATCAGCGGCGGCCGCGACACCGCCGGCGCAAAGATAGAAGCGATGCGGTCAGCGGGAATTCACGTGGCCGACAGTCCGGCTTCTCTGGGATCAACGATGGTGAAGGCGCTCAAGGGCTGAATTGCCGCGACCACACGCCGCGCCGTGGAACCGCAGGAGCATATGATGAGTAGCGGCAGTCGTAACTTCCTGGCTCAATTCATACGCAATCCCCAAACCGTAGGTGCGCTGCTCCCGAGTTCGCAAAGTCTCGCCCGCGTTATGCTGGAACCGATAACATTCGGCACGCTCAAGACGATTGTCGAGTATGGACCCGGCACCGGGGCTATCACGCAAGAAATTTTGCCGCGATTGACTGGGAACCAGATGTATTTTGGATTTGAGATAAACCCGAATTTTCTTCAGGAACTCCGCCACCGCTTTCCAGGCGTCTCGTTCGTTGGCAAACCAGCCTCGGAAATCATACATGTCCTGCAAGCCGAGCAGATCGACGGTGTTGACGCGGTTGTTTGCGGCCTCCCCTGGGCTTCGCTGCCCATTTCCGAACAATCAAAAACGCTGCAAGCAACCGCAAGGTGCCTTAATCCAGGCGGCTTGTTCATTACTTTCGCCTATCTACAAGGTCTTCTCCTGCCAGCAGCCTGGATGCTACGCCGACGATTGCGAGAGAATTTCAGCACGATTTCCAGCACAAGGATCGTGTGGCAAAACATACCCCCGGCATTCGCCTACATTTGCGTGAAGTAACTTTCCTACATCAAGGTTCCAAACGGCGGCCTATCGGTCGGCCGGGTTGAGAATTCCGCTCAACGCCTCGACGTAGAGGCGGCAAACCAATTCACCCGAAGCGGCGCGCCGGTCATGGTAGAGGATTGGAATGCCGGCGCGATCAATGCGGACATCCGTCTCAATTCCATCCGCGCCCCGATCTTTCGGGTGCCGAAACGCTTCAAGAGTATTCTCCGGCGCATCTTTATGATAGCCTCGATGAGCAAAAACCAGCATTTTTCAACCTCTCGCAGCGCGATTCGGCCCACGGTGCAAACAGAGCCCGTAAATCGCACCCCTTAATGTGCCACCCGCGCCGCCACGGAAAGCCGCTCCGCCACCGCCGCCACCCCGCGCTGCCGACCGGCGCCCACTTGCCGCCCACCGCCTGAGCACGAGATGCCGCCCATGACCGCGCCCCTTACCCGCCGCCAAACCCTTGCCGCCGGTTTCTGCCTCTGCTGCGTGCCAGGCCGCCTGCGCGCCGACACGCCTCGCGCCGTTCAGCCGGCCGCGTTCCGGGAGGTCGCGCCCGGCGTCCACATCCGCCGCGGCGTCGATGAGGACGCGACGCAGGCCAACCGCGACGCCATTGCCAACATCGGCTTTATCACCGGGCGCGACGCGGTTCTCGTGACCGATTCAGGTGGCTGCCTCGCCGACGGCCAGGCCTTGCGCGCGGCCATCCGGGCGCACACCGGCAAGCCGATCCGCTATGTTGTGCTCAGCCACATCCACCCGGACCATATTTTCGGCGCCGGGGCGTTCTTGCCGGACAATCCAATCTTCATCGGGCACGCGAACCTGCCGCAATCCATGGCGGCGCGCGGGGCGTTCTATCAAACCCATCTCGACAACATAATCGGGCCGCAAAAATCCGGGCCGCTGGTGCGCCCGACGCTCACCGTCGCCACCACGCAGACGATCGACCTCGGCGATCGCCCGCTTACGCTCACCGCGCATGCACCGGCTCATACCAGCACCGATCTATCCCTGTTCGATCACGCAACGGGCACCCTGCTGCCCGCCGATCTGTTGTTCGTCGGCCGCATTCCTTCGCTCGACGGCAGCCTCACCGGCTGGATCGCCGAACTCGCCGCCCTGTCCAAGCTGAACTGCGCCCGCGCCATTCCCGGCCACGGCCCGGTGCAGGTGGATTTCGCTGCGGCCGCCGCGCCGCTTAACCGTTATTTGACAACGTTGCGCGATCAGACCCGCGCTGCCATCGTGGCCGGCCAAGGCATGGCAACCGCAACGACGACCGTCGCACAATCGGAACGTGGCAAATGGAAGCTGTTTGACGATTATAATCCGCGCAACGTTACGGAGGCTTACAAAGAGCTGGAGTGGGAATAGGAAGGTGAGAAGCGGTTCTTTTTTGAAAAAAAGAACCAAAAAACTTTTGCGCTTGATGCATTCCCGATCGTATTGGCCATAACCTCAACCCTGCCGCAGGCGCAATGATAAAACTCTTTTGGTTGTTTTCTTCAGAAAAGAACTGCTTCCTTTGCCGAACCGCTGAGCTTACCCAGTCTTCCCGGACAGACACTATCAGCTGCAAGCCCTGGGCATGACACCACTCGCATGCCATATTCGCACCAAAGGCAACACGAAGGGTCTGGTCCATGCGCGCCGCCGCCAAAGCTTCCGCCGCCCTGCTGGCCGCCGTCATGGCCGTCGCTCAGGCCATCCACCCGGCGCGCGCAGCCGACGATGATGGGGCGCGGGCGCAGCGCTGGCAGGCCTTGTCGGCAGCCATATTCTCCGGGCGCCATACCGAGGACAGCGCCGGCTTTATCACCATCGACGCACCGGTCCGCGCCATGGACGCGGCCCTCGTCCCGGTTACCCTCACCCTGCCGGCAGACACGCCGATCAAGGGCATCTATCTGGTGGTGGACGAAAATCCCTCGCCTGTTGCCGCGCACGTGGTGTTTGGCCCAGCGGCTTACCCACACACCCTCACCCTGCGCATCCGGGTGGACCAGTACACCAACCTGCACGCCGTGGCCGAAACGACGGACGGGCGCCTGATTTCCACCGCCCGCTTCATCAAGGCCGCCGGCGGCTGCTCGGCGCCCGGCAGCGAAACGCCCGAAATCGCGCTGCGCTCCGCCGGGCGGATGAAGCTCCGCCTCCCTGACGACCCCGAGGCCACCAAGGACGGCGCGCAGATGGCAGATCTTCTGATCCGCCATCCCAACTTCAACGGCATGCAGATGGATCAGGTGAGCCACCTCTACACGCCCGCGCGCTACATCAACCGGATCGACATCACCTATAACGGCCGCCAGGTGATCCACATGGACACCGATATCTCCCTGGCATCCGACCCCGCCATCGGTTTCGAATTCAAACCGGACGGGCCGGGCACCATGCCAGGGATGATAACGGTGGAAGTTGCCGACACCACGCATGCGGTCTGGCATCAGGATTTCCCCGTTGCCGCCCATGGTAGCTGACCGCCGGGCGACCGCTGCCCTCCTGCTCCTGATCGCAGCCGCGCCACCGCCCCCGGAGCCGGCCGGCCTATGGTCCGGCGCGATGGCAGGCGCGGTTCCCGCCACGCTGCATGGCGCCACGGTTCTGGCCACGGCCGCCGCCGCGAAAGCCTGGGTCGCCGCGCAGCAGCCGGTTTTGATCGACGTGGCACCCGCGCCGAAAAAACCGCCCGCCATGGCCCCCGGCATGCCCTGGCTGCCCGCCGCTCACCAGGATATTCCCGGCAGCGCGTGGCTACCCGACGCCGGCAGCGCCGTGCTGCACCCCGACCGCGCGGCCGCGTTTCTGCGGGTGGTCGCTGACCTGGCCGGCCCTCCGCCGGGGCGGCCGTTTCTGGTGTATTGCCACCCGAATTGCTGGGCGAGTTGGAACGCCGCCAAGGTGCTGGTTGGCGCCGGCTACCGGCACGTGGCTTGGTTTCCGGGGGGAATCGAGGGGTGGGCGGGGGCGAGGTATGAGCTGCAGCGGACGCAGGCAGTGAAGTATTAAAAAGTAAGGAAGCATTTCTTTTTTGAAAAAAAGAAACAAAAAACTTTTGGCCGTTGGCTGACGCACCACGCGAGTAGCCGTGCAAACCGTTGAAAGATAAAAGTTTTTTGGTTCTTTTTTCAAAAAGGAACTACCTTCTTCCTTTGCCATGCGCCCCCTGCAACGCTGTAGGCGCCCCATGCGCCCGCATTAACCGTCTGGTTTACCTATTTTCGCCACACTGCTCCGCCATTTGTTTCCAGCAGCAGGAGTTTCCCCATCGATGGCCGGCATTGACGTTCTTGCCACGGTTTTCAACGGCGCCAATGCCGCTTTTCTGTCGGACACCTATGCCCGCTGGTCGGAGAACCCGCGCAGCGTGGACCCGAGTTTTGCCGACCTGTTCGGTTCCCTGAACGACGAAGCGCGCGCCATCCTGACCGACGCGTCCGGCGCCTCCTGGGCGCCGCGCCACTATTCGGCGGAGGACGCGGACGCCGCCAGCCGCCCCGCGGCCTCACCGCTCGACCGGCGGACGCCGGCCGCGATGGAGGCAGTGCGGGCCGCCACGGTGGATTCGATCCGCGCCCTGATGATGATCCGGGTTTACCGGGTGCGCGGCCACCTCGAAGCCAAGCTCGATCCACTCGGGCTACAACCGCCCAAAACGCACCCCGAGCTTGACCCGAAATCGTACGGCTTTACCGAAAACGACTGGGACCGGCCGATTTTTATCGATCGCGTGCTAGGGCGCGAGACGGCCACGCTGCGCGAAATCATCGGCGTGCTGCGGCAAAGCTATTGCGGCCCGATCGGCGTGGAATTCATGCATATCCAGGATCCGGACCAGAAGGCCTGGATCCAGAGGCGTATCGAAGGCGCGCCCTGGGTCAGCGCGTTCGATGCCAAATCGAAGCGCGCCATCCTGCAGCAGCTCACCGAGGCGGAGGGGTTCGAGGCATTCTGCCAGAAGCGGTATGTCGGCACCAAACGTTTCGGTCTGGAAGGCGGCGAGGTGACCATTCCGGCCCTGCATACCATCATCGAAACCGTGGTGGCGACGGGGACGAATGAAATTGCCATTGGCATGCCGCATCGCGGCCGGCTCAACACGCTCGTCAATATCGTCAAGAAGCCGCTGAATGCGCTGTTCTCCGAGTTCGGCGGCGCCAGCTTCAAGCCGGACGATGTGCAGGGCAGCGGAGATGTGAAATACCATCTCGGCACCTCCACCGATGTGGAGATCGCCGGCCGCATGGTGCATATCTCGCTGCAGCCCAACCCGAGCCATCTGGAAGCGGTTGATCCCGTGGTCATCGGCAAGGTTCGCGCGCGGCAGGACATGGCGAGCGACATCACCACCCGACGCACGGTCATGGGTATTCTGCTGCACGGCGATGCCGCCTTCGCCGGCCAGGGCCTGGTTTACGAAACGTTGGCGATGAGCCAGCTGATCGGCTATCGCACCGGCGGCACGATCCACGTTGTGGTGAACAACCAGATTGGATTCACCACGGTTCCGGCGCACGCCTATTCCGGGCTTTATTGCACCGACGTCGCCAAATCGATCCAGGTTCCGATCATTCACGTCAATGGCGACGAGCCGGAGGCGGTGGTGTTCGCGTCGCGCCTGGCGGCCGAATTCCGGCAGCAATTCGGCGTCGATTTCGTGCTCGACATCGTGTGCTATCGCCGGCACGGTCATAACGAAACCGACGAGCCGGCGTTTACCCAGCCGATCATGTATCGCGCGATCCGCGAGCGCAAAACCACCCGCACGCTGTATGCCGAGAAGCTCGAGCGCGAGCGTGTCATCGCACCCGGCGAGGCGCAGGCGATGTGGGACAAGCTGTTCACCACCTATGACCAGGCGTTTTCCGCGGCGCAATCGTTCCGCGTAAACAAGGCGGACTGGCTTGAGGGCAAGTGGCGCGGTCTGCGGCAGGCCAATGTGGACGAGGAGACCGAGGAAGCCACCGCGGTTGCCGAACATACGCTGCAGGAAGTTGGCCTGGCGCTGGCCACCGTGCCGGAGAGTTTCGACCTCAATCCGAAAATCGCCCGCCAGCTCGAGGCCAAGCGGCAGATGATCGAGACCGGCCAGGGGGTGGACTGGGCGACTGCCGAGGCGCTGGCGTTCGGCACCTTGCTGCTCGACGGCCATCATGTCCGCCTTTCGGGTGAGGATTGCCAGCGCGGCACGTTCAGCCAGCGCCACGCGGTTCTGATCGACCAGACAAACCAGAACGAATTCGTGCCGCTGAACAATGTGCGTCCGCGCCAGGCGCACATCGAAATCTTCAACTCGCTGCTGTCGGAAGCGGGCGTGCTCGGCTTCGAATACGGCTATTCGCTGTCGGATCCCTGGACGCTCGTTTTGTGGGAAGCGCAATTCGGCGATTTCGCCAATGGCGCGCAGCCGATCATCGACCAGTTCATTGCCAGTGGCGAATCGAAATGGCTGCGCATGTCGGGGCTCACGCTACTATTGCCACATGGGCATGAGGGCCAGGGACCGGAACATTCCTCGGCCCGGCTGGAGCGCTATTTGCAACTGTGTGCCGAGCGCAACATGACGGTTGCCAATATCACCACGCCGGCGAACTATTTCCATGCGCTGCGCCGCCAGTTGAAACGCAATTTCCGCAAGCCGCTGATTGTCATGACACCGAAATCTCTGCTGCGCCACAAATTGTGCGTCAGCGCGCTTGCCGACTTCGCCGGTGAAAGCCGTTTCCGCACCGTCATTGCGGAAACCGACAGGCTGGCGCCGAACGCCGAAATCAGGCGCGTGGTGCTGTGCACCGGCAAGGTGTATTACGACCTGGTGCAGGAACGGCGCGACCAGGGCATTCGCGATGTCGCCGTCATCCGGCTGGAGCAGCTCTATCCGTTCCCGGAAAAAACCCTTGCCTTCGCGCTGAAACATTACAGCAAGGCGCAGATCGTCTGGTGCCAGGAGGAGCCGGAGAACAATGGCGCCTGGAATTTCGTCGATCGGCGCATCGAGCGCGTGCTGGCGGCATTGCGGCCGAAGGGCCGCCGTCCAATGTATATCGGGCGCCACGCCGCGGCGAGCCCGGCCACCGGCCTCGCCCGCGTGCACGCGGCCGAACAGGCGGCCCTGGTCAAAGCGGCGCTCACCGTGGAATAGAACCGGCCAAAGCATAGGCGGGGCGAAAGCGAAGGAACTGCATGTCTGTCGACATCACCGTACCAGCGTTGGGCGAGAGCGTCGCCAGCGCCACAGTGGCGCGCTGGCTCAAGCAGCCGGGCGACGCGGTGGCGGCCGACGAGGCGCTGGTGGAGCTCGAGACCGACAAGGTGAGCGTTGAGGTGAACGCCCCCGGCGCCGGCGTGCTCGGCGCCATCCAGGCCGCCGAGGGCGCCGAAGTACAGGTCGGCAACGTGCTCGCCACGGTCGAGGATGGTGGCGCGGCTCCCGCGGCAAAGCCGGCTCAAGCGGCGCCCCGCCCCGCCGCGGTCGCTTTGCCGGCGGTTTCTGCCCCGGCGGTTTCTGCGCCGGCAGCACCGGCAGTTCCCCCATCACCCGTCGCATACGAGCAGGGCAGCGCGGGCATTACGCATCCTATCGCCGCCCCCGGTCCGGTCGCGCGGCCCGCCTCCGCGCCGGAGCCCGCCGCCCAGCACGCGCCGTTGCCCGCGGCGGCCAAGATGCTGCAGGAACGGGGCGTTGCCTCCAACGCGCTCGGCGAAGGCACTGGTAAGGACGGCCGCATCACCAAGGGCGACGTGCTGGAATTTCTGGCCCGGCCGCAACCGGTGCAGGCGCCGCCCGCCGTGCCGCACGCCGCGCGCGCGCCTGATGCGCGTGAGGAGCGGGTGAAAATGACCCGCCTGCGCCGCACCATCGCCGCGCGGCTGAAGGAAGCGCAGAACAACGCCGCCATGCTGACCACCTTCAACGAGGTGGACATGAGCGCTGTGATGGCGATGCGCAACGAGTATAAGGACGCGTTCGAAAGGAAGAATGGCGGCATACGCCTGGGCTTCATGAGCGTGTTTGTGCGCGCCTGCGTGTCCGCGCTGAAGGAATTTCCCGCCGTCAACGCGGAAATCGACGGCGACGAAATCGTCTATAAGAATTTTGTCCACATGGGCATTGCGGTGGGCGGCCCTGCCGGGCTGGTTGTTCCGGTCATTCGCGACGTGGACCAGATGAATTTTGCCCAGATCGAGCGGGCCATTGGCGATTTCGGCAAGCGTGCGCGCGATGGCCAGTTGAAGCTGGACGAACTCGCCGGTGGTACGTTCTCGATTACCAACGGCGGCGTGTATGGATCGCTGATGTCCACGCCCATACTGAACCCGCCGCAGAGCGGCATTCTGGGCATGCACAAAATCCAGGAGCGCCCCATGGCTGTAGCTGGCAAGATCGAAATTCGCCCGATGATGTATCTGGCCCTGTCCTACGACCACCGCATTGTCGACGGCAAGGAGGCCGTATCGTTCCTGGTAAGGGTGAAAGAAGGCGTGGAAGATCCCCGTCGTTTATTGTTGGGCCTTTAAAACAGCAAAAGTTTTTTGCTTCTTTTTTTCAAGAAAGAAGGACTTCTTCTTTGAAAAAAAGCAGCAAAACACTTTTGCTGTTTAGGGTGTAGTATGACTTCCGAATCCTATGATGTCATCGTTATTGGAAGTGGGCCCGGGGGCTATGTTTGTGCCATTCGGGCGGCGCAACTCGGGCTCAAAACGGCGTGCGTGGAAAAGCGCGCGACGCTGGGCGGGACGTGCCTGAATATCGGCTGTATCCCGTCCAAGGCGCTGCTGCAATCGTCGGAGAACTTTCATGCGGCGGCCGAAAGTTTCAAAGATCACGGCATTATCCTTGACAGCATAAAGCTGGACCTGGCGCGCATGCAGGCACGCAAGGGCGAAGTTGTCGGCGCCAATGTCAAGGGCATCGAGTTTCTGTTCAAGAAAAACAAGGTGACCTGGCTGAAAGGCAGCGGGCACATCGACGCACCGGGCCGGGTGAGCGTGGATGGCACGGTTTACGCAACCAAAAATATCATCATCGCCACCGGCAGCGAAAGTATCCCGCTGCCGGGAATCGACATGGACGAGAAAACGATCGTGACATCGACCGGTGCGCTGGAATTCGCCGAGGTGCCGAAACATCTGGCGGTGATTGGCGGCGGGGTGATTGGCCTGGAACTGGGATCGGTCTGGCTCCGGCTTGGCGCCCGCGTGACGGTGATTGAATTTCTTGACCGCATCATTCCGGGTATCGACGATGAAATCGCCAAGAATTTTCAACGTATCCTTGCCAAGCAAGGGCTGGTGTTCAAGCTTGGCCACAAGGTGACGAAGGCGGAAAAGACCGAGGCCGGCGTGACCCTGACGGTTGAACCGTCCAAGGGAGGTGCTGCCGAAACCATGGATGTCGATGCGGTTCTGGTGTCGGTTGGACGCCGCCCTTACACGGAGGGCCTCGGTCTTGAAACGATAGGTGTTACGCGCGACAATCGCGGCTTTATCCCGGTGGACCACCATTACGCCACCAACGTCCCAGGCATTTACGCGATCGGCGATGCGATTCCCGGCCCGATGCTGGCGCACAAGGCCGAGGATGAAGGCGTGGCACTGGCTGAACTGCTGGCGGGCCAGGCGGGCCACGTCAATTACGACACGATCCCCAGCGTGATTTACACCTGGCCGGAGGTTGCCACCGTTGGCGCCAGCGAGGAACAGCTCAAGCAGGCGGGCGCCGCCTACAATGTCGGCAAATTCCCCTTCATGGCCAACGGCCGGGCGCGGGCCATGGGCGACACTGACGGTTTCGTAAAGATCCTGGCCGACAAACGCACCGATCGTGTGCTGGGCGCGCACATCATCGGCCCCGACGCGGGCACGCTGATTGCGGAGATTGTTACGGCGATGGAGTTCGGCGCCAGCGCGGAGGATGTTGGCCGCATTTGCCACGCGCATCCGACGCTGAGCGAGGCGGTGAAGGAGGCGGCGCTGGCGGTTCAGGGGCGGGCTTTGCATATCTGAGGCCGGATCGGTGCTGACGCCGATCCTCCGCAAGCGCGGAGGATAACCCGATCAGCGCGAACGGAAAGCGGTTGCATCGCCGCATGGCAGCGCCTCGCCCGTACCCGGACCTTGCACGTCCCGGCCGCGCATGGACCCACGCCGGGCACGACTGGTTGTATTCCGGCATGTCCGTTCCCGCGGTAATCCTGGGCGTGTTCCATGCAGAGGCGGACATTCCGGGACGCGTCTGGTTGGCCAGGCGTTCGGGCGCCATGTCCCGACTGTAACAATCATGCATTTGCATTGTGACCGCGAACCGGGTTATCGGTCGTTGGGGATTTTGGGGGGACCGGACGTGTCGTTGCGTGCTTTAACCATGCGTCTTTTCCGGCAGCCGGCGGTCCGCACGTCGACCGTGGCGGCCGCCCTTGTCACCTTGGCAATGTTTCCAATTGCGGCCCGCGCGGGTGAGGCCGCATACGATAGCGGGGGCACCGGTCAGGCGCAGCAACTTCTGTTCGACGCACAGCGGGCCGCCTATCACGGCCGCCTGACCGAAGCCGTCAATGACGACACCAGAGCTATCGAGCTCCGGCCTCAATACGGTGACGCATTTCTGGATCGCGCCGATAACTACATGGAAATGGGCCGGTACCAGAACGCAGCGGATGATCTAAGCCGGGTCATCGCCATGCGCCCTGACGACATGTCGCTCGGAATGATGCGGGTCAAGCTGGCGCTTCGACGCGCGGACGGGACACTTGCGCTGGCGGAGTTGAAGGAGGCTCTGAAGTTGCCGAAATTGTCGGCCCAACATGCCCCGAGGCAATCTTCCTACAATGATACCGGCAATCACACGATGTATTGGGTGACCGGCCATATGGAATCGACGGCCGATGAATATGGCAGCATCGCCGAACAATTGCTGCACCAGGACGATGCCGCCCTGGCCGATATGCAACGGATGTTGAAGCTTGAAGCGCAATATCCGGAATATATTCTGGCCAATTACTGTTACCTTGCCGGCGTAGCCGGCCTACTCGAATCTGCCGAGCTCATGTGCGAGCAATCGATCGAGGATAACGCGCACGACATTGGCCAATATGACAGCCTGGGCTTCGTGCATCTGCGCATGAAACAATGGGACAAGGCCATTGCCGACTACAACAAAGCATTGGCCGGCAGCCGGTCCGATCTGACTCTCTCGCTGTATGGCCGCGGCGTCGCCCGGCGAGCGCTCGGTGATATCGCGGGGGGCAACGCGGATATCGCCGCGGCCACCGCCGCCGAGCCGGATATCGCCAACATCATGACACGGCTTGGCGCGCCGACGGGCTGACGGCACCGGATCATTCCGGCGCGATCAATCTCACCCGCGGAAAATACCCGGTATATCGTTTTGCATTCCGTGTCAGCAATTTCAGCCCGACGACGGCGGCATGAGCGCCAATATAAAAATCGGGCAGCGGCGAGGTCCGCACGCCGCCGCGCCGCCGGTATTCCACGAAGGCGCGGCCGGCCACAAAACCCGCCTCGTAGGGCAGGTTTAACCGGCGGAACGAATCCGCACCCAAATGCGCGTCCAGTTCCTTCCGAGTGCGGAAGCCGGCAGCCACTTCGGCATAGATAATCTGGTTTATGCCGATATCGTCGCAATCCGCCGCCTCGGCCAGCGCGGCCGACGACCACGCGTGCCACGCAACATCCTGGGTCAGAATGTCGATGATGACATTCGAATCAACCAGGATCATGCGCCCGGCGGCGCGTCCTCATCGGCACGGGGTCCGCGCATCAATGCCACGATCTCATCCGTGCTCATGCCGAAATCGCCGGCGCCGCGCAGCCGCTCCACCAACTTTTCGCCACGCGTTTTGCGCACCGAACCCGATCCGGCGGCACGCCGCGCCTTGACCAGGCGCAAACTGCCATCCTGAAATTCAAACAGGACGTCAGTACCGGGCATCAGCCCCGCCCGCTCCCGCAAATCCTGCGGAATGGTAACTTGTCCTTTTGTCGTGATCCGCACCACCCCACCTTTCTTACCAACGACGGTAAGAATAATAGGCGCTCCGACATGCGAGGTCAAGCACTTGAAGGACAAGAGAGACCGGTCGGTCGTGAAGAAAGAACACCTTCCCTTCCCACCCAATCCGCCCGTAAACCGGGGGAGCCAGCCCGTCCCACCCGCTTTTGCAGATGCAACTCCCATGACCATCGCCCTCACCATGGGAGACCCCGCCGGGATCGGGCCGGAAATCACCGCGGCCGCGTGGTTCGCGCTGCGCACCTCCGGGCCGGCGTTCATTGTCATCGCGGAGCCGGACCTGCTGCGCCGGCACGCACCGGTGCGCCTCATTACGCACACCGATGCCAGCGGCTTCGCCGAGGCGCTGCCGGTGCTGCCGGTGAGGCTCGCGGCGCCGGTGACGCCGGGCACGCCCAGCCAATCCAACGCGCGCGGCGTCATCGCCAGCATCGAGCAAGCCGTGCGGCTGACCCAGGCGGGGCGCACCAGCGCGGTCGTCACCAACCCGATCAGCAAGGCGGTGCTGCAATCCGCCGGCTTTCCGCACCCCGGACACACCGAGTTCCTCGCCGCACTCACCGGCGCGCCCGGGCAGGAAATCATGATGCTGGCGAGCCCGCAGTTGCGCGTCGTTCCGGTTACCATCCATGTCTCGCTGCGGGCGGCGCTGGATCAACTCGGCACCGAAAAAATCATTCAGGTCGCGCGCGCCACCCATGCTGCCCTGCTGACCGATTTCGGCATTGCAAGCCCCCGCCTTGCCGTCGCCGGCCTCAATCCGCACGCCGGCGAGGACGGGCACATGGGCACCGAGGAGCAAGCCATCATCGCCCCCGCCATCGCCGCCCTGCGCGCGGCGAACATCGACGCGACCGGGCCATGGCCGCCGGACACGATGTTCACCGAGCAGGCGCGGCAGACATACGACGTGGCAATCTGCCATTATCACGACCAGGCCTTGATTCCGCTGAAAACGCTCGACATGTGGAACGGCGTCAATGTCACGCTGGGGTTGCCGATCGTGCGCACATCGCCGGATCATGGGACCGCGTTCGATATTGCGGGGCGAGGGATTGCTAATGCCTCTAGCCTCATAGCGGCAATCAGAATGGCGGCGGATATTTCGCGAAGAAGGAAGGAAATAGTTCATATTGAGCCTACCGGCGCTTAAGAAGTGCAAAAGTTTTTTGGTTCTTTTTTTCAAGAAAGAACTACTTCCTGCCTTTTTATAACGAGATACCAATGAACCGCCCTCCCCCCCGCCTAGGCGTAAACATCGACCACGTTGCCACGTTGCGTAATGCGCGCGGTGGCAATCATCCTGATCCTGTCGACGCAGCAAAGGCCGCTCTGCAAGCGGGTGCGGACGGGATTACGTTGCATTTGCGGGAGGACCGCCGCCACATTCGCGACGATGATCTTGTTCGGTTGGGGGCTGCCATTACTGCGCCGATCAATCTCGAAATGGCCGCCACCGAGGAAATGGTTAAAATCGCCTGTGCGGCGCGGCCGCACGCAAGCTGCATCGTTCCGGAACGACGCGCCGAAATCACCACCGAGGGGGGGCTGGATGCGGCGGGACAGGGTGAAACATTGCGGCCTCTTATTGCGCGGCTGCGCGACGCCGGCATACGGGTGTCGCTGTTTATCGATCCTGATGCGCACCAGCTCCGCGCGGCGGCCGATCTCGGCGCGCCGGTGGTCGAACTGCACACCGGCGCCTACGCCGAAGGCCGTGCCGGCGAATTCGAGCGCCTCGCGCGGGCCGCGGCGCTCACGGCGGCGCTCGGCCTGGAATGCCATGCCGGCCATGGCCTCACCTACGCCAACGTTCAGCCCATCGCGGCCCTGCCCGAAGTGCGCGAGCTCAATATCGGCCACTACCTGATCGGCGACGCGATCCTGCATGGCCTGCCGCACGCCGTAAGCCACATGCGCGACCTCATTGCGGCCGCCCGTTCCGGTTTGCGCGCGCCTGAGTGATTGCTGCCGCGAGAATTTTGACCTGGGCGCGGCGATTGGCGCGCTGCGGGTGAAAAGTTGAAAAAATCCGCGGGACGATGTCGATTTCCGGCAGCCCGGTTCGTCGTCTTGATGCCAGGCCAACGAGGCCGGCTCAAACAAGGAGATAGACGATGCGTGTTATGGTGATCGTGAAGGCAACGGAAGACACCGAGAAGGGCTTGCCGCCGACACAGGAGGCGATGGAGGCGATGCACAAATATGGCGAGGCGGCCGCCGCGGCGGGCATCGTCATGGTTGACGGCGCCGGCCTGCTGAACTCCTCGCACGGCAAGCGTGTTGCCTTTGAGGGCGGCAATGTCACGGTGATCGACGGGCCCTTCGCCGAAACCCGCGAGCTGGTCGCCGGCTACGCGGTGTGGGAGGTGCGGGACATGGACGAGGCGCTCGCCTGGGCGAAGCGCTGGCCCAGTCATTTGCCGGGGCGGAGCGAGATCGAAATCCGGCCGTTGTTCGAATGGCAAGCTGTGGATGAGAGTTTTGCCGAGAAAGTCTTATAGCCAGGCTGGATAGGCATCGTCGGTAACACGTGCGTCGGCACGCCGACAAAGATGCCGTTTCAACCAAAAGCTTGGGGCCCGTTCGGTTCAGCAACTCGATTCAGTTGATGTCGAACGGGCCCTAAGGCAAGCGGCGCCATTGCGCTTGCCTGTCGTATGGCTGTGGCCGACAAGGCGGCATGGGTGCAGGCGAGACGCGCCAGGCGATCGAAGCGGTTTTTCGTATTGAACGGGCCAGGCTCATTGCGGGTCTGGCCCGCCTGGTGCGCAACGTCGATCGGGCGGAAGAGCTGGCGCAGGATGCGCTGGTCGTTGCCCTCACCGAATGGCCTGCCACCGGCGTTCCGGTAAATCCCGGCGCCTGGCTGATGACGGCCGCCAAGCGGCGCGGCATCGACGCGATCCGCCGCGACAGGATGCGCGCGCGCAAGCACGAGGAAATCGCGCGCGAGCTGGACGACGTGTTCGAAGCTGCGGCCGACGCGATCGAAGCCGCCGTGGACGACGATCTTGGCGACGAATTGCTGGGTCTCATCTTCACGGCCTGCCACCCCATGCTGTCGGCTGACGCCCGCGCCGCGCTGACGTTGCGGGTTATCGGCGGTTTGACAACGGACGAGATCGCCCGCGCGTTCCTGTCCAGCGAGGCAACGATCGCCCAGCGCATCGTGCGCGCCAAGAAGGCGATCGGAAGGGCCGGATTGAGCTTCGAGGTGCCGCGCCGCGCCGAACGGGCGGCGCGGCTCGCGTCGGTGCTGGAGGTCATCTATCTTATCTTCAATGAGGGCTATGCCGCCACCGCGGGCGAAGACCTGGTGCGGCCGAGCCTGTGCCTGGAGGCGCAACGGCTGGGCCGCATGCTGGCGCGGCTGATGCCAGATGATGCGGAGGTGTTCGGCCTGCTCGCCCTGATGGAAATTCAGGCATCGCGCCTGCCGGCGCGCACCGCGCCGGACGGCGCGTTCATACCCTTGACGGAACAGAATCGTGCACGCTGGGACCGGTTGCTGATCCGACGAGGCCTCGCCGCGCTGGCCCGCGCCGACGCTCTGGCCGATGCGTCGTCCGGCGATGGTCCGTATGCGTTGCAAGCCGCACTTGCAGCCTGCCATGCGCGCGCACGCAGCGCGGCCGAAACCGATTGGCGCCGCATCGCCGCGCTCTACGACCGGCTGCGCGCGGTGATGCCCTCGCCGGTGGTCGATCTCAATCGGGCGGTCGCCTACAGCATGGCGTTCGGGCCGCAATCTGGACTGCTTTTGCTGGACGAGATTGCCGGCGGCGGCGCCCTGGTTAATTATGCACCATTGCCGGCGGCCAGAGGGGACTTTCTGTTTCGGTCCGGCCGGCTGGCGGAGGCGCGTGCCGAATTCGAGGCCGCGGCCAAGCTGACGCGCAACGTACGGGAAGCGGCCTATCTCCTTGCCCGCGCCGGGGCGTGCGGGTGATCCTGTAAGGAAAAGCGAAGGTTAAGGAAGCAGTTCTTTTTTGAAAAAAAGAACCAAGAGACTTTTTTTGTTAGACAATGATACGCACAACGCCTGGACCGGCGCGCACAGGATTACGTTGCATTTGCGGGAGGACCGGCGCCACA
>Ga0116229_10005310_pt1 | contig 21069 bp, 12 predicted proteins | sample S1TSphgellanicum_3_FD_87313 | JGI IMG/M metagenome (GOLD analysis project Ga0116229, IMG submission 87313) | Host-associated microbial communities from peat moss isolated from Minnesota, USA - S1T2_Fc - Sphagnum magellanicum MG | ecosystem: Host-associated > Plants > Peat moss > Unclassified...
AAAATTTTCAACTAAGAGAAAAAGACATGCATGTTAAAATTACATTTGAAATTGAAAATTTTAGACATGCCTACTATCAAATTTCCTTATAATGTAAAATTTTAAAATTATTACAAACAATTTCAGAAATTAAAAACCTTACTAATTACTTCTTGTGGTCGGGTTAATAAACTTTGGTGTATATGGTCTTCTGAAATTTTATTTGTCAGGTGGTCATTAAAAAGAAAAACTTCTGGTAAGTACCAACAATTAAGATTATCTAGTTGTTCAAAGCCTTCATATCATTGGGATATGAAAGTGTTATTTCAACATGTTACCTTAAGAATTGTTTAGCTGTTTGGTTCAAACCGATTGATTTTTCCTCCAAAATGGTGTCATGTAAATTTAGCCTCCATTTGCCACTTTTTGGTCTTGGACCCCTCCTCTAAAGGTCATTGATCCAATTTATGGCCTCTCATCCAAAAGGATTGCTCTATTTTCTTGGACCTTGCTGCTCATCTAGAGTGGCCATAACCCTCAAGTCCATGGACCACAATGCATGCTTCATGCTGCACATTTGCTTTACAAAACCCAAGTTAAGATGAAGGCACCTAGAACTCTCAAAGTAAGCATTCTGAATGAATCAGATTTCAATTTTCTTTTCACATATTATTTTCTTATAGATAAGACAATTTGAAACTCAACCCAAGTTGAAGTGAAATTTATGGACTTACATTCAATTAATTATGAAAATTTGAAAAATAAAATAAAATAAAATCTTAGAGTCTTTCTAAATAGTGATTCAACTCCCTTTTGAATGGTGGGTGTAATATCCCCCAAAATCTTCAAATGAGGATTTTAATGTGATCCAGCAAGATCCTAATATTCTTTTATTAAAAAATTAATATGCTGAAACAAGGATCCTAAAATCAAAGCCACATATGCTCAATTTGAGATATTAAAAGAGTTGGATTTGAAAAGCATTTGGGGGAGAGGAAAACGGCAGCATGTAAGAATTAGGTATCTATTTTTTAAACTGCTTATGAAGGCGCCTTCAATAGAGAAGTTAACAAGGAGATTCTAATTTTTTAATCACATGGTCTGCTTCAAAACATTTGTCTTTTAATTCGTTTTGAAGATTCCATGTTGAAGAAATAAAACATTTCAAAAGATTAAAATTTTTAAAATTTTTAAAATTTTCTTTGAAAAAAAATATTTAAAAAATATTAATTTTTTTTACAAATTTCAACATTTTTACAAATAATATAATTAATGTTGAAGCTTCCAAGGTAATGTATGTACTATTGGAGAGGGTGGGGCAAGCCACCACTAGGTGGACCGAATGACAAAAGGCAACTAGTTTATTTTTTAAACTAGCACACAAAGATGGTTAAATCAATCACCTCTACAAAAAGAAAACCATTCAAATTTCCTGCATAATATATAATATATAACATATTCAATTTTTAGAATAGATGAGTAGATCCACCCACACCCAGTATGTGGGCCTTTATTAGGGTTTACGACATCCAGAACAATAATGTACCAGTTATTTTCCCATCCTCATCAATAAACATGAAACACTATATGTTCTAGAATGTGGACCATTTAAATGTCATATACGTATGGGGCGAATGAATCATTGTGACCAACCAATAAATGCTACTCATTTAATTTTCTTACTAACCCTTGTGGAGAGCATATTACATATATATCTATAAAGATATGCATATTTACATGTCCAAACTCCACTTCACACTATTTAAAACCTAATTTTCATCCAACTTATTGTTTATTAGCCATGATTAAGCCATTAGTAGACCTACTTTGAGATGATGCAATCAAAAGACATGACACTTTTTGGTGTTCCTTTCCTTTTGGTCATAACTTAACTAGTGATGTCTGGTTTCAGGTTTTTGGCTGGTTGGTTGCAGGGTCCAGCTCCAAAGCTGATTTTGGGTCCTCAGAAGGTTCTAAACTTTGAAGAACTGGACCCAAGAACTGGCCTCCAGACAAACCTGACCCTGCCCTCTAAAATTGTTTTATATATATGTTAGGATTCGTAATGTTGTTAGTTTTACGAAAAAGTGAGAAAGAACTCCATTGGAATGCTCAAAGGATTCCAAGCATACTCTACAAACCCATTTGGAATTTGTTTAGAGGAAACCCATTTGGAATTTGTTTAGAGGAAACCCATTCGTCATTGGAGGCTAGCTGGGCAAAATGGGTGAGAGATATATATCTCTATCTATCTGTGCTGAATAGCACTTTCAGCCTCATACTAATGAGGGCTTTTCTTTTCAATTTTGCAACGTAACAAGTTTGGGGAATGTTTAGCAAAATCATTTGCATGCACCCTAGACAAAAATATCCATGCCCTCTATGTCCATTAAAAATATGTGGGCATGAACATAGAGGCATTTTCTTTTTCACAAGGACATGCATAAGGAGGATGGAAAAGGGTGATGCCATTGGACATAAACATGGTCATGTGTATAAAAAAGCATGGTCATAATTGACATAATTTTCACGGTTTTTTTTAATAACATGAGTGTCATGAAACTATCACATAAGACCTACAAAAATTCTTTTAACCAAAAGTTATGTGTATATATTGTGATCCTATGTCAACCACTAACTACCAAAATTGGAGTTTATATCACTACATAGTTGTAGCCTAGGTGATCCACCAAGTTGGAGTTATTGATGCCATAAGAATCGGGTTTAGCCATAGTCAGCCAATTGCCTTCAGCTCCAACTTGTGCAAAGTTGACATACAAAATGGGTGGTAGGCACAAAGTTCACTTTCAGATTTCTCAAACATACATACAAGCAATTAAAGACATTCAAGCCCACTCAAAAAGGTGACATTGCATTGAATTTCACTAAACACAATCACATCAAAGGACTACAATATTATGTGACTCAAGCAACTTTGCATCAAACAAACATTCATCAAATAGGTAATTGCATTACAAACCCTCTGGTGAATGCACACTAATGTGGTTCACTTTTTGAATCACAATGCCCATTTTTGTAGAGTGCCTTTTCTTTGCACATCTATAATGAATAAAACTTATTAAATTAAGAATTTGAAATTGATTATACATTAACAACTTGATTATGAAAATACCTATGTAATTATTTTTAAATAAAAGTACATTCACTTTTCACAATGGACTTTTGAAATACAAAAAGATGGATTGATCGATAAATTGGATTGGTAAAAATAAAAAGGTTCATATTGAATTCCATTCCATATTATCTATAGGGACTTAATATATGGTGTAACATCCAATAACACACTTTTATGTGAAAACTTTCCTTCAAAAATCATAATCAAACTTTAATTAAGGACTTTTGAATGGTCAAAATTGAACCATATTTTCATAAGTCCCTAACATAGTTGTATTTTTCTCAAATTTCAAATTTTTTTAGAGGTGTATATATTTAGAATATGTAGGTGGGCTCCTATTAATATGGACTTTATTGTTTTTTATACATCAACTTTATTACCATTAAACCCATGGTACCAAAAAAATTCATAAATTTAACATTCTAGAATGGACTTTTGTGGACTTTTTTTTTTTCAAAAAGTGAGCCACCTTAATGTGTACATAACCCTTCATTTAGCTTCATAGAAACTTGCATTCAAATCCATGCAAATCTGCATTCAATTTCAACCAGGTAACCCATTTGTTTGCAATATTTAGGCTTCAACAACACATTGACACACACAACAATATATTACAAATCCCATGATGTTTACAAAATGGAAACCAATACAAAAACACATGGACCTTTTTGAAAAAATGGGAGCAAAAGTACAAACAATCACAAACAACATTGGTGTCATAAAAACATTGACAACAAGGACAAATAAACACATAAACACACATAAACAATGGCACAAAGACACATACGTAGAAGCATAGATCTCAAAAGCAACATTGACTTGACACACAAACCTCAAAAACAACATTACCACCACACATACATCTACCGACCAAGACTAACCTATTATGAAGCTCTAAAATTTTTAAGGTGCTTCATGTTTTTCCTTCCTAAAACTTTGCTCATCACTTAGGCACTTTGCTTTAAAGAGGGTAGTTATATCAAATGTGCCTCCCCTTTTCTTCTTGGTTTCATATTCATTTAAAAATATTTTGTGTTTTTCAACATCACATGATGTTAGTTTTCTTCAAATAAATTGAAATCGGCATCAATATTTTGATTTTTGAAACCACATCATCTTCAGTATTATCAAGGAATTCCTTGATTGATATAGGCCCAATTGTGCATTCAAATATGGGATCAACTAGTCAATTTTTCATAATTACGACAAATTTATCCAAACTTTCAATCCCAATTTGACAACATTTCAAACTTGTGATGACTCCTAGGCCATATTGAAAATTCTTTTAGTTTTGATTTGCAAACTAACAATGCCCATTGAGACTTTTGTCCCATGCAAAATGTGCAAGATTTGAAAATCATTGTTAATGTTTTGCCAACCAAGTAAAATGATTAAAAGGAGTTCTAAGAATTGAAATCCTCCTGAAATGATAGTTGAACTTTAATGCAGCCCACCACAATCCTCTTGAAAAATGATGAACTTTGATGAGCCCCAATGCAATTTCTTCATTAGAAGCCAACATCCAAATATAGTTAGTTCAACCACAATATTCAATAAATGCAACAATGATGAAAGTTGTTGTTAAGGCATTATAAATAACTAGCAAAAACAACATAAAAATTTCACAATTATATTTCATAATAATTGGCATGGTGAGTTTAGAGCCAACATAATCTCAAATGAGCTACAAGTTTTAAAAGTGTAGGTCAAACATAAGAACTAGCATGTTGTGAACAACATGAACTTGACATGATGATGCGAAGGTTAAAAATGACCTTGACACACCAATAATTTCAATTCACATGTAGTGCCCAAAATGCATTAATTCAAGGTTAAAGTTTCCAACTTGCATCAATAGTCAAAATCAAAAAAATGGACATGTTATTTTTTTGCAAGCTTAAAAAAAAACCTAAACCTCAAGCAAAAAGTCCAAGATCAATCAAAGCCACATACATGAATAACATCATTCACATTAAAATTGGTGTTATACATCATATCCCACATGGTTATGGCAATAAAAATAACATCAAACAATAATCAATACTCTTCAAGTTGGTTCAAGTCACATTGAATGACCATTGTCAAAGTCAAAAATTTCAACACTTTTTGTGTCATGACCCATGTTTGAAGAAACAAAATTTTATTATACAAAGCAATTGTTTAATACGAATAACACAAGTTTATGGCACCTTTGAACTCTAAAGTTTTTGTGAATAATATGACTTTGGATGTAAACTAAATTTTGATAGGAGTAAAGTTTAGTTTTTAAAGGTGCAAAAATGCATTTCTACAAGTCCTCTAACCCATTCCTATCTTCCCTTCCCACTTTTATTTTGTTCAAATGATTATCTTTTGGAAAAAAAATTTGAACTTCTTAATTGAGACCTCCTTCATGTCACCACACATTTTTAGCTCATTAATATTAACATATTGACAACATTTCAACATGGGATGCTTGTATCAACCAACATCATAGGGCTATGGTAACAAAAATGGAACACATGACATGATGTTCATTAGAATCCTTGTTAACCATGACCTTGACAACCTAAGTTTAAAAATGATGAAAGTTATTAAGTAAAAGTGAATGAAAACATGAGAAATCATTTAACCCTAAGCAATAAGTGAGAGAAAACCTCAAAACCTCAATTATGACCTACTTGTTGACCCTTTTCAGACAAGCCTTTCAACCAAATATTTTCAATGGAATCCAAATTGTTAATAACCTTTTGTGATGTACATGATCAAAGCCTCAAGGAATCGTTGTTAAATAAGATGTGAGTTTTTGTGCGGCATTTTAAAGCTAAAAATATCAACAATGAAAACCACAATTAGGTTTTCACTCTTCATAAAGGTTTGTTAAGAAACAATTGTTATGCCAACAATAGCACATTGTGTATTGTATTGATTCAAAATTGTAAAATGCTTAAGAGCCACATGATACTAATGATAGTTGTCCCATGGTCTTCATTATACATTTTCCAGTCTTTTATGTTGCAAGGTAAAATTTTATTCTACCACTTTTTGTTGTATGTATGGCACACAACACATCTCATTTGTCAAAACTTGCAATCTATAGCAACAATATGATCATTAATTTAAAACAAGGTTTGCATACTTGTTATGTTATAAGTGAACCAATTTTTTGGTTGAGCTCTAATTGGATGAATAATTTCTTTCCCTAACCATGTGTTTCAACTTGCAAAAGCTCTTCTTCATCCTCACCAAGTTCTTCATCAACAAGCCTGCTATGATTTGTTTTAAATCCTACCCCATCACCACTACTTCTAACCCCACCTTCACCAATGCCAACATCAATATAATCAAAAACAAAAAAAGGAGAACCCTATGAATCTTCAAGGAAACATCTCTTATATATTCATTGTATGCCAAATTTAAAAGTGAAACCAAAGCACCAACATCACAATTTATTGGACTTGCAACACTAACCTTGAAATCAAAATAATGTTCATGAAATACCACATATATTACTAACACCAAAATTCAAGAACTTCCAACATGAAAACAAACCTAATATTCATGAAACACCACCCATATTACCGACACCAAAGTTCAAGAACTTCCAACATCGACCTTGGAAACAAACCTAATGTTCCTGAGACACCACGCATATTACCAACACCAAAGTTCAAGAACTTCCAACATTGACCTTAAAAACATAATGAAGCACATAAGCAAGAGACCTTACCTATTTACATACATGTGCACACAACTTGATTGTTGGCCACTGATGACATGAAAAATTAAAACTTTCAACACTCCTTTTTGTTGCATGTTGAAATGTCCATTGTAATGATGGAGAGCTGGTGCTTCCTTGAGTAGAAAGGACTCAATAACAAAGTGAGAAGGACTAACTAATAAAATTTAAAACCTAACCTCAAAAATTCTAAGCTTCAACCCTAATGTCATACATAGATTTACGATGTGAGATGCCTTCCCAATAGGGCATCTCATGAGTTTTGAAAAACACAAGCCCACTCATGTAAGGTATAGCTGGATTTTTTGGTCAGCCATTGCTAGTTGGTCAAGGTCTCATACCCTGCTTGATGCCCGACTTGAACGTACATATCTGACCAACACTGTCAACAACTTAGCAAATAAGAAATTTATATTAATCTATTTTAAAACAAAATAAAAAAACACTATAATAACAGTGGAAGAAAATTTAACAAGACACCAAACTCTAACTATAAACGAATGTCCTTTTATTTCTCTGTGTAGTTTGAGGAACTCCCATTTAGGGAGAAGAACCCTAAGTGGTATGCCAAGGGGAGATCCTCCTATTTTTATATGATCCTGTGTTCCAATAAAAAAGGCAATTGTTTATGTGTGTGGAGATTCCTGTACTTGTGGATTCTCTTGAGGTTCGAGAACAGCCCTGGGGCTCACACCCCTTGGGTGACCCTCCCTCAGGAGAACCCACTCCCATAGGAACCTCCCCTACAACATAAGCAATTATATGTTTCACTAATTGCAGGGCTGGGTCCTCAGGGGTTCTTGATTTCTGAACTCATAATAAGTTGTCACTGACACAACCCCACATACAAGAAAACTTGCATCACACATACAAGGAGAAACTTGCACTTTTAGTTTGCAATCTTCTTATTTTAATAGAGTTATCCCTAATGTAAGAAAAACACAGCATCAAAACCCGGAGTTTGGTCATACACAGGGTGAGATTTTTAAGAAACCTGCAAAAAAGTACGGTGGCATTCAAGGGATGGGGGGGAGTGAAACTCAAAAACCCATCAATTTTGGTGGTAAACTGAGTTTCAGGAGTCTTTCCTTTTTCCTGGGCGCCTCCACTGCTGCTACATATATTTTCACTGTTCCTAACTGTACAACTACTATATTTAGACTCAAACCTTGTGAGATCTGTAACCATACGGAGATTTATTAAAATGTCTTTACTTTGTGGATACCACTGAAAGAGGGGATAGGGGGTGAAAGGAGGCCCAAAGACAGGGTGAAGAGAGGGTTACTTTACGGATTACTCTTTTAGTGGCATCCTGATTGTTATGTTTTTTTTTTAGTGATGTGTGTCCTCGAGCTTTATTTGCCTTGTACTTCTTGTGGATGGGTTCCCATCCTTGCCTGTTTGATTTACATGGTTTTTCTTCTAAACATGGACTTTGTGATTGTGACTGAACCATATGGGTATTTAATAATCATCCTATTGCATGTCATTTGTACACCCCTACCCATTGCCAATACATTTAATAACAATTTAAAGTGAAGTTTTGTACTCCAAGTACTCTAGTTCCTAGTTCCTACTTTTCACACAGGGTGGTCTCTCCTTTAGTGTGGTCAGTACCCAAAATTGTGGGGTAGCATTGCTTACACTTGTTTACTTGAGGGTGTTGTTGCTCTAGGGCTTCTTTAATTTTTATGTATTTCAAACTCAAAGGCTACTAGACCTCACATAAAGGAAAGGAGTCATCTATGCATCTCAGCCATTAATGAATATTCTGTTGTTTTTCAATTTTCAATTGTTGTTCGCCTGACACAAAATCAAAAAATATGTTATTCCAAAATGAAAAGGAAAAGATATTTCATTTTTTTTGGTGGGAAGTGAGCAAAGTGACTTTCCCACAAGAGTGCTTTATAGGTTAACAAGTTACACTTTGCAAAAAAGATATAAAATCTTTTTAGAACCTTCTAAATAGGCAGTAAACTAGTTTTTAAATGTTAATAAACTAAAAATCAGAGTCCGAATGTGATGAAAAAGTTTCCTAATTTTTAAAAAAAAATTGTCAACTTTTTCAGAAAAGCAGGATTATTGTGACAAAATATTCTCTTTCTATTTTTCACATTTTCATAACATTTCACCAAAAGAGAAACAAAAGTTGGTCCTGTTTGCAGTTTGAAAGTGAAAAGAAGCCTAGAATCCAAGGGATGATGATGGGATATTGTGACCTAGCAGCCACCAGTGCACCATCCATTGTAAACCTGTTATGAGTTATGTGTGGATGAATGAACCCCAACTGAATTACCATGGTAACTTATCCCATAAGCATCCTACTTCCACCTCACAGTACTTAGGTAAAGGTTAAGTATCATAGATAAGTGAGCGGGCAATATAAGTGGTTACTATCTATGTAGGTAAGTAAGCAAGAAAAGACACTTGGTGACTACCAGGTAAGTAGATGCATTTGAATGCTTAACTATGGGATTGATTACTTGGAAACTTATGGACTTAGTTGTGGATGAATCACAAATTGAGTTACCATTGTAAGCTATCCTAAGTGCAAAGCCTCCTACTTCTTCCACCTCACACTACTTGGGGAAGGGTTAAGTATCATAAATAAGCAGGTAGATAATATTATAAGTGGTTAATATGATTTATGTAGGTGGTAGGTAAAGAAAAGACACTTGAAGGCTACTACTAGGTAGTAGGTATATAAAGATACCTGTAGATATGTTAGTACATACTACTAGCAGCTAACCACCATAGTCAGCCATGGTATGGAATACAATGAAAAAAGTGTTTTTCTGCGGTACCCGACATACCTACCATCATCATAATCCATCCATCCATCCTGCATGGTGTGTTGGTGGGCAGGAAGCTGGTTTCCCTCCGCCCGGGATAATGATGTAAAAAATGATGGCCTAGATTAATTTCCTCTTGTGGGGAAGGGGTAGGGAACAAGCCTAGAATCTCCAACTGGTGAAAAAAGGCAACTGGTGAAGGAAAAAAAAAAAAAAAACAAAACAAAGGCGTGGTGGGGACGGACGGTGCTGCCGAGGCTTTTTGTCTCATCAGTTGTACAGTCTGCAGTTCCGTCATCACCGCACCCACCCGCTGCTGCTGCCGCCGCTCGTGCTGCTCCCCTCCTCCTCCTCCTCCAACATTTTTCTCTTCTTCTCCTTGCACTTGTTTTGTCATTGCAGCTAACCTTTGTACCAGCTGCATACTGGATTTTTTTTCCCTTCTTCTGCTTCTGTTTGCATATGTTTTGTCATTGCAGCTAAACTTTATTTTCCCACTACATGAACTTTGATCGATCTCTAGTCTTGCACCTCTCAGCAAACAGAAGGTTCTAGCTGCTACTGTTGGTCATGTGTCTTTTTGCTGTGGTAGCTAGGATGATGCCTAGATAGATGATCAAGTTATGGCATCTCGTCATGGCAGTAATTAAGCTAGCAGATTTTAGCAGATTTTATTCTTTCAGGAATCGAAGCTGTTACGAGTTTTAATGAGAGATATAAGAATATTACTTTGTTTTCTTGAAGCATAATATATAATTCTATGCATTCTTCTCTCTTGCACCTCCTGGAATTAGTCATATAGTTCCAGATCAGTTCTAGATCATCGCATCAAGATTGTTGTTGTTGTTGTTGTTGTTCTTCTTCTTCTTCTTCTTCTTTTTGGTTTCCCCCTTTTTCCTACTGTGATCATGATTAGCTAGTTTTTCTTGCTGCTCGTGTTGTTGCTTCAATCTTGAAGTTTTTCAACAAGAAGCTCGCTCATGCGGTGAAGAGTAGAGGATCAGGGTCCTATCATCGGATCAAGATTGTTGTTCTTCTTCTTGTGTTTTTTTTCTTTCCCTTTGGGTTGTTCCCCCCCCACCCCTTTGAATACTGTACTGATTTTTAGCTGGACTTCTTGCTGCTCGTACTGTTGTTGCTTCACTGTTGAAGTTTTTCAACAAGAAGCTCATGATGCGGTGAAGACTAGAAAAGACCATGCTAATCAATTGCTGCAGAGCTGAGTACTTATCTCGACATGGCCGTTTACTTTTCTGGGTTCTGATGCTGTGGGAGGTAGTTATATAGCAGCATATTGAAGCAAATGAGACTCGAAAGCTGCTGCAGCTGTTGTTGGGGCAGATGAGCTTCATGATGTACTGAAGATCTAGGATATATATGGGGAAATATCAGGTAGCCGCGAGCTGGAGATGGCCGACGTTGATGGCAAGAGGAAGAAATTTTGTACTTAGACTCGGTGAAGTTTTTCTATAAGTTGATCACGATATTCTGCATCATCAGGCCAGGCCGTGGCTAGTAAGAAGATGGGAGTTGCACTAGGCGGATCATTTGCTCGCGGCACGGGAGTTGCAGGAGTTCTTCATATTACAGCACTAGTTACGGCGATGGTGGCGGCAGTAGTACAGCTGCAGCTGGTGGCTAGTGCAGCAGCTAGTGCAGTATTTTTGAGACCCGATCATCATCTCCTTGCAGCAGATCATGTTCATGAAGACTTTGTGCTAGTAGCTGGGCAGGCTCCTAGTGCAGTGGGGGCGATTCCGGGGCCGGCGCAAAACTGCAGCGATCCGAGGGAGCAGCAGACAGCAGCTTGCGTATCAACGAGCATCAATTGCTGGTCCGTGTACATCAACAACTCAGCCGTGATGGGTGAATGTGCGTCTTTCAGTGCAGGGAATTCCACCCAGTTGCTTCCATCTCCCGATTGCTGCTCCGCCGTGCAAAGCGCTTGGCAATTGTGGCCGCGCAGATGCTTCTGTAACTTCATCTATTTCCAATACGTCCAGCAGCGCCGTCAGTTTCTTCCCAGTCTCTGTAATGTCACCAACTCCATTTGCCAAACCTGTTCCGCCATCCCAGATCTTACTGCCCCTGTCGGCAACTGTGGTGGCTCAGGTAAACCATTCTTGTTTTTTTTGTTTTTTGTCTAGGGCAAGGACCTTGAACGGGGCTATTCTCCGAAGGAGGTCCCATCTAGATCCCTCTCAGGGGCACCTAAATTCTTGGAACAGTCCCCTTGTGCAAAGATCTGGTAAAATTTTAAACAGCTGTGATTTTGTCTCAGAAGTAGAGGAAGCACCTTCCATGTCAAGTTCCTCAAAATGAGGAACAACCTTCTGTATAAGGATTTTGAAGCTCCTTCAAGGCCCTAAAAATGAGGAACCTCCTCCCTGTAAGGATCTTGAAGGAACTTCCACTGAAGGATTTTGAGGTACCTGAGAGGTCCCTCATTTTGAGGAACCTTCCCTGTAAGGATTTTGAGGCACCTTACACCCTCAAAATGAGGAAACTTCCCTGTAAGGATTTTGAGGGACCTTATGAGTATGGTGCCATGATCCTCAGTTGTTTGGTATAAATTTTAGTTTCTCTTACTTAGAGAACACTGCGCTTGCCGCATACACAAGAAATTTAGTTCTACCAGTTCTTAACATGCGCAGCTTGGTGAAGGCCCAGGGTGGGGGCATTTCAAAAATAAGGGGCCGAGGATGAGGCAATAGGTGTAAAGATCCATTTGGCTCCTAAATACATGTAACAGCCCTCTTCTTTTGTAAGAGGGATATTCATGGATATACAAGGTGTGCTTCACATACATACACTACAAAATTTCATCCTAGTGTATGGCTGTAAGATCCGTACTGGTCATAAATAGTAGGTGTAAGATTGAACCTGGTCCTACATAGTAGGCATAAGATCCCTCCTCTTAGAAAAGAGGGATATTCATGGATACAAGGTGTCCTGCAAATACACTTAGGAGATTTCTCCAAGTGGTGTCCACAGTAGCCTACATTGTAAGTTCCCATGAAGCTTGGTCTTATGTTGTGGATGTCAATCAGCATTGAGTACTGACCATGATGTGGTTTGCGTTGAAGGCAGGGGTGTGAAAGCTTTTCATATGAGGTTTCATAATTTGTCATTGTTCAACTTCTAAGTTGTGATGTCTAGGTATTTTGAATGAATGTTGTGCATAAGCTGTGTGTCTGAAGCTTGGACATTCTTGTCAACTTATGTGTTCTCTTTCCTCTTTCCTACCCCTATATAACAAAGGCCCAGTTTGTTATGGCATTATACCCTTGATGAAAGACATAGCCGAGGTTCAAGGTGTAATGCCTTGACAACAGGGTCTTCCCCGGTGTAGGCTGGCCTTTGGGCTCTCCCCTCAGGAGTCAGTTCACAAGGTGTAACGCCCTGCTGCTGCCAGGGCATTACTCTACACTAACAAAAGTTCATTGTTGTAGGCAATTAGCTTGTATTAGGGTTTAATGATGTGCTTGGCCATTTGGGTGCAGGAAAATCTTCCAAGAAAACTGTGCTAGCAGTGGCATTGACTATCACCATTCTGGCAGTGTGTGTAATAGTAGTGTTCACATATTGGTTGGCCTTTAGGCGGAAGAAGAAACTCAGCTTGAGGTTTCCAGACACCTCCCAGGATCTAGATGGTAAGCACAAAGCCCTTGTGTGGCATTCGTATTCCCAGCCCCTAATTCTGACCCATCCACCGATTCTCCAAAGGAACTGTTGGTTACATGAACCAAACAAGTCTTTACTAATGTTGTTGTTTGTGTGTCTGATCAGTCATTTTGAAACATGGAGGGGGGCCGACACTCTTTCCCTACAATGTGCTGAAAGTTGCTACCAAGAACTTTCATATGTCAAACAAACTGGGGGAGGGCGGATTTGGTGCTGTTTTCAAGGTCTGCAAAAAAACCCACTGCTATATTAATGGGGTGGATGCTGAGATTTCATTTGCACATAACCAATTTGCTTGAAATTGTTTTCTCAACATTGTGAACCTCATTGACAATATTCCAAACCTAATTAAAAGGGCTTTGATTATGTGTTTGATCTGCTTAGGGTTTGTTGCCGGATGGTACGGAGGTGGCTGTAAAACAACTCTCGGTAGGCTCAAAACAAGGGAACGAGGAGTTTCTAAATGAAGTGATGTTCATTACCAGTGTTCAACATCGCAACCTTGTCAAGCTTAGAGGTTGCTGTTTGAAAGCTGATGAACGCATTTTGGTTTATGAATACCTCCCCAACCGGAGCCTCTCTCAAGCCTTGTTTGGTATAACAAATCTTGGATTCAAAGCTCTTCAATGTTTCATTTATTCCATTTCAAAACTGTTTGTATTCAGCATTTCAATAGCCATTGTTGTCAAATGTGAAAAAGGCTGGGAATACCTGGCAATTTTGTTTGCTCCATCTCAAACTCACATGTTAACAAGTTAGATGGAGCTCTAAACTAATCACCATTTTTGTTACTTGAACGAATGATTGTCCTCAATGTGGAATATCAATGTGATATTCTTAAAAATGTGGTTGAAGATGATTTTGATGTACAAAGGGTTATGGTGATGCAGATAAGGAGCATGCACTACAACTCAATTGGCCAACAAGACTTAAGATTGTATTGGGAACAGCACAGGGATTGGCATATCTGCATGAAGGGTGTCGAACTCGCATAGTCCATCGTGACATCAAAGCAAGCAACATTCTTCTTGATGAGGACTTCACTCCCAAAATTGCTGATTTTGGGTTGGCCCGTTTCTTTCAAGATAACCAAACCCATGTTAGCACTCGGGTTGCTGGAACAAAGTATGACCCTGACTTCTCATTTCTATTCAAGTACTCTTTTTAATGTCATTAGAATGTACTAACTACTAACCAGTGTTTTGTTTTTCCAATTTTGTAGTGTAGACAAAGTTGTGACCATCCACAAGAAAATTTTCGCCAAATTTTGGTTATAAAATTTCTGATTTGAAAGTAAGAAAAATAAGGATCCACTCTTGGCAAGAAAATATTGTAGAAGTCTGGTGCTTTGGAATTATTTTCATGAAATGTATGGCGAACTTGGGCCATGTTTTTCATGAAAAATCCTTTGCATAGATTGAAATGATGTTTTTCAGGTTAAGAAAGTGAGAATTCTTCCGCTTAAAAAAATAAAATCACAGGTACCAACTCAGAATTCCCAATGTCAAATGTTGAGGACCTTAGGAAAAAAGAACCCAAAAAATCTTTTGGTATTATTGTTTGATAATTTTGGATTCGGCCTGTGGGTGAAGGGGGTATTTGGCACCAGAGTACGCACTACGGGGGCAGCTCACAGAGAAGGCAGATGTGTTCAGCTTTGGAGTTGTAGTGTTGGAGCTCGTTAGTGGACGTAGCAATTTTGACCTCCGCCTGCCTTTGGATACAGCATACCTTCTTGATTGGGTAAGCTCTCAATTTGTACCAATAGTGTTGGGCCAATATTCGATTTTCAAATATTTAGAATCAGAGAAGAACCTCCAGTTCTGGTCTTTTTTAAAATCAAAACAAAAGAAATGCTAGCCCCAGTTTTTATTATAAAATAACCCCAAAGAACCAATGGTTTTCATGAAAGAACTGGCAGGTAAACGAGTGGTTACTGACTTTGTTTAAAATTTGGAAAACCATGTTTATAAATCACAACCAGTTCTTTGATCTTTTGAGAACCACAGTTATGGCTTCTTGTTAAATTCTCAATTTGTAAAAAGCTTTCTGTTGTCGAATGCATTTGTACTGGAAGCTTCTGCTCATGAAAGTTTGTTCACAAGAAGTTTAGTGTTTAGGGTTTGTACAAATCCATGGCAGTTTGGCGTTTGAAAGTATAATCTAAGTTGAAGTGCATGTTTGAACTTTGCAGACTTGGCAACTACATGAGAAGAGAAGGTTGAAGGATGTCATGGATCCATCATTATTAGAAGGCATTGGTTATTCAGAAGAAGAGGCGTTAAGGGTCGTCACAATTGCACTATTATGCACTCAATCTGAGCCTACAATGCGACCAACAATGACACGTGTTGTGGCAATGTTGGTTGGAGACGCCAGCACTGAGATCCCTCATATTGTTGAGAGTTCTAAGCCCCGTGCACTCATGCTGACTGAACTTCCAAGTATGTCGGCATGGAATGATAATGCCTTGAACCCCACCAAAGGCAACGACTCCCAAGGGTCCAATGATCAATTATCTGGCCCTAGCATGCAAAGTGGCTCGGTGAGTTATAGCACCATTGAGCCTCGGTAAAAAAAGTGACATATATTTCACAAAGAATTTAAAGTTTGGATATTAAACCCAAAAAAAGAAAGCTCACATCACAATGTTTAACTTGCTCCAATTGTTACAAGGATCACAAACAAACAAAATTGCAAACTTATCAACATGTCACCTTGTTGAGTAGTTATGATCCATATATGTGATCATATGATGGGTCATTTTTGGTTTCTAGATCAACTTCAATGAAAATAGAGTTTTCTTTCTTTTAAGAACTTGTAGATGAAGAACTTGGAGGTTGAGGTGCTCAAAATTAAAACAAGGGTCATTAATGGTTTTGGGGTTGAGATTTGAAACATTTGTTGCATGTCATATGTAAAATAAGGCTGTTTAAATGTAGTAGTTATTAATGACCTCATTAAGCAATCAAGCAAGTAGTCCATAAAGAGACTGGTTCAATAGAAAAGATGTTTGTGTAAAAGAAAAGGTTTGTTTACACAAAAGGGAATTATGATTGAAGGAGTTCTCAGAAAATCATTTCTTTCACATACATTGGCTTTCTTTTGAATTGTTGAATGTTTGTTCATGCTCTCGAACAAGTGGTGAACTTAGTAGATTTAGGTAGACATCTGAAGCTTCAGTTGTTCACCTAAATTCTTATAATTGAACCCCTACAAGCAATTAGTTGAATCATTATAGTTGCTTCTAATCCTTAATCCTTATAATTGAATCCTTATAAACAATTAGTTGTTTACATTTAATTAGTAGAGCGTGAACCCCTAAATGTATATGACAGTTTACATTATATATTGACCTTCACATTTTGCATTCATTTGTTACATCTACTAGTATGTTCATATTTAAATTAATTAAAGGTTAATATTTATTAAATTAACCAAAATAAAGATATGATATTTCCTAGCATGAAATTCCATACTAGTGATCTGATCTGGAAGGTTCCTACGTGGCAATGTCTATGGCCCAAAGTTTAAAGTTTGTGAAAATTCAGAACTTCTATTGTATTTGAACCATGAATCCATATTTCATAAGCATGTCAACATGTTTGAGAAGGAAAGGTTAAATTAGTTGAGAGAGTCTAGTTGCATAAAAGTTTGTAGCCATTGGAAGGAAGTGAGGTCATAGGAGGTCCTTGAACAAACACTTTGGGCACATGTGGGCATCATAGTTAATAAAATACAAGCTTCATACATATGCATAGAATTGGAGGAAATTCAATCCTATGTTTCTATGATTTTCTTAGAAGAATAACAAGAGGGTTATTATTTGATGAAGGAACACAAACTTTGCTCAAAAAAAAAGTATGAAGGTGTCTTCCCCATACGTGAGTCCATTTCTTGATTTGTGCATTCATCCCCATATACGAATCCAAAAGACAACAATGTTGGATATTGATAATATCAACATTATGGAATTTGTAATTGATTCTTAGTCATAATGGTAAAGAAATATCATCTCAAAATCTTCTTATTTTACATCAATGTGATTGGATGACACATGTGCTTGTTCTTTTGAATCCAAGATGGTGATTTGTATATTTCGGGTAGGGATATATATGCATGTGTGTCTTATCATATGAATATAAACATGGGTATCTAGAAAAACTATTCAAAACTTGAGGGGTCCTAAAATAGGGCCCTATTCACACATGCTATGTAGCTTTTCCACATATTGATCCTTATGGTTGGGTGGGCGGGTTTTGGGCAGGGGTGTGGGGTATGGGGTGAATAGCAATACCATAGTACCTTGGCAGCCTCAACACATATTTGTTGAATAATTAATTAAATTTGAAATTCTCATTTCAACAAAAATTTATAATGTTCGTGAAAATTCAATAATTCCCTTCACAATTTTTTTTTTTTTCAAAAATCAGAAAATTACAATATTTCTGAAAATAACATAATTAGTGTCAAAGCTACCAAGGTACTCTGATAAGATTGGTAGGTAAAAGATTTATTTCACAGCTAATTTAATAATTTTTGGACCTTTGTGCAACTGGTGCCATGTTGACCTTCTATCGTGAGTTCTGTGTTTTTACTACCTAGTGGAGTTCCACAATTTAGCCAACAAATTCACTATTGCACTTTTACAACAAGATTGGCCACCACTCTCCCAACACAATATGAGCACTCAATTTGGCCTTTTAATTTGCAATCTTTTTTATGTATATTATATACACAGTGCATCTTACCATAATGAACTGATAATTTGAGTTATTACAATTCTAATATAAGTAGATTAGAATATCTCACAACAAAGTGTTTCATGTAAAGTCACTTGAACAGCTATCTATTAAGGAAGGTAGTTTGTTTGTTTTTTTTATTTGTAATGTTGAGATCTCCCAAGTCACAGCACCTCTTATTGTGCTTTTAGTATCAAGTTTGCATCAAGAAATAACTGAGAGTACACAAGTGGCAATAAGCATATGAAAAAAAAGCAAGCACTTGCATATTCCATGGTGTTGAGCTTCATACTACCATAACTAAATTACTATTTCGTCATGCGCATCATAACACTAGAGCCATAATTCTAAAACCCCTCATAACAAAATAAAATAGACAAGTTAGGTAGTCTCTATGAAGACATTTTTGACACCAGAATAATGGATTGAAAACTCAAAATAGTGTATGCCCACATAGAACATCTAATTAAAGACCATAGTTCCACAATCAGAGTTCTGCAGAGGTTCTAATGGCAATTGCATGATCCATAATTGAGTGGAAATCTGCCGTTAGAGAGTGTCTCCTAATTTTCAAAAAGCTGCAACAACAAAATGAAATGTGCCAAGATCTTGCAAAAAATCAGTGAATCCTAGCTCCATAGATTTCACGGGAGGGATTAAGTCCCTGTCTCACATTCAGTTTCCCTGCATTTCACAGAACATACTATTACACGTGCGGAAACTGGTTGATTACACCCTCATGGATGCTGAAATATGATGAGTGACACTTTCAATTTCAAGTATACCATTTGAACATAACAATGTTAACATTCACAACATGCAAACAATGAAACAAACAATTACCTGATCAGTCACTTCTGTCTAGTATCAAACATATTTTCTCTGCAATCAAGATGTGGCAGCACCTTTGTATATCACTTGGTGAGATCAATAGTCTGTGTGAAGTGCCCCAACATTGAAACCTTCAGAAAGCCAGCAAACCTGAGATTTTCTCAGTCGCAGCAGCATGCATCTGTTCTCATTGTTTGACCCAGGAGACTGACAAGGTGAATCCAGCAGTGGAGGAAGTGAATAGGGTCTTGAGTCTGTGGGTAATGGACACAGAATTAGGATACATGGGGGTGATCCAACCAAACCTGGCTGCAATGGAAACCAGGGCTGGTGGTGAATAATGAAGAGGAAAAACTCCATGTAAGACCATTGTGGGAGACTTTGAAGGTGAGCAGAGTGGACTGAAGGTGACTGCTCTTGGAGACGAATTTGCTGAAAGAGTCCATAATTAGGGTTCCATAGTCTCTGGATCTAAGGAGGAGAGTTGTGTGCAGGGGAGCTTAATGAACCTGAGGAAAGAAGCTGGCTCTCATCTCTACTTCGTGGAGATGCACTTGCAGGAATACAACTGCTTACAGGAAGACAAAACAGATAGGTAGTTTTCAGCTAATGACAACACTGCAGAGAAGATAAGCAAACTAAATGTCACATCAGGATTGGAGTAACATAGCCAAAGCATCCACAGCAACAGGAGGCCATGATGTATATAGTTGCTAACCAAATATCTTGACGCTCTTTGTCAAGGATATTTCTTCCAATTGTGAAAATATAACTTGGGCTATCTGAATCCCTTTCTACTGGACACAGCCACATGCTACAATGTAGCTGCCCGTTACACAGCATCAAGACACATGAAGAAGCCTGGAAAGAATGTAGGTTAAGGATACAAACTCCTGCTTGTAATTGGGCTTCAAGATCCCATAGTTCTTCTTGCAATCTCTTAAGCTCCTTGCCCCTCCGGCATCAAGCCTGGTTCACCCCTGGGGTTAATCAACACAATTTTACCCCACAACTCTACCCATCCTGAAAGAAAAAAAATCTTTCTGCAAGAAGATTGCAAGGCTGTGGAGTTGTGAACTCAGAACTTCTCTCCACATATCACACAAGTGAACAAATCATGTGGATGATCAATACCAGCCTGTAATGAACATGAGATAGTACAAATTCAGGGAGTGAATACAGAGAATCCGTTGAAAATATAAGAAAACTGAAATATAACATGACAGAGTTTGACTACACTTTTGTGATTGTTGTTCACAAACATTCAGACTTTAACCCGTTATAATATGTGAGAGGGACAAGCTGCCATTGTTCTTTCACTGCCATGTAAAGGACATGCCAGACAAAACCCTATATCTCTTGTGTATAACATGGCAATTTCTCCATGTTGAAATTTTGTGTGTAAGCATCATATGGACTTGGAAATGGCTGCCAAACCTTATCTTGAAAACTACTGAGAAGTTCCTGATACTGGCATATTTTGAGTCAACCTGACTAGAATTGATTGATGACTCAATAACAATAAGGGTATAGAGATTTCAGATCCAACAACATATTAGCAAGCAGGAAAAAGAGGAACCCTAAAAATAAAAGGAAACAAAGTCTTAGGAGCAGTTTGCACAACAGTGACAGCGACACACATGTATGCTAGCTTGGAAATGGCTCCCTAACCATGACAGGCCTATTTGCATAGCTAGAGAAAAAAGATCCATGGGTCTGTGTAGCACAATTCGCAAAAACCTACGTCGACGAGAGAGAAAGACAAGGCTGGCTCTTCACACTCTTCATAGAAATTGCAAGGAAAGCCTGGTAAGTCACCTTTGTCTCCAAGTGCTCAACCCAATTGGGCAAGCTGAAATGCTATACTTTGAACCTGCCAAGCTCTCAACACAAATCAAGCAAATGCCAACAAATCAACCATCACAAGAAATGTTGACAAGCATAACACCCTTGCATGGGCATGCAATGTGCTTACAGAAATGAACTGCAATGATTTACTGCAAGAACTTGTAGATCTCTCTCCCCTTTTTCATTTACTGCTGATGGAAGCTGGTTAGATTGTGCAGAGCTGCAACCTACAAGAAGAGCTTTTAAATACATTGAAATCCAATGACTCTCATTGAAGACAAGAGGTTATAGTATAATGTACCCTCAGAATATGTGAAACGGGTGTGATCAGTTTCTGAC
>Ga0116229_10005311_pt1 | contig 21066 bp, 14 predicted proteins | sample S1TSphgellanicum_3_FD_87313 | JGI IMG/M metagenome (GOLD analysis project Ga0116229, IMG submission 87313) | Host-associated microbial communities from peat moss isolated from Minnesota, USA - S1T2_Fc - Sphagnum magellanicum MG | ecosystem: Host-associated > Plants > Peat moss > Unclassified...
ATAGTGGCAGGAGTCGGGAATGGAATATAAGTCGGGTGCATATATGTCATGACGCATCCATTCAGCAAGGGCTTGTGCAACTTATGGCAGCAAGAAAAACTAAACCCTAGGACTAAATCTTCTATTGCTGCCACCGCCGTTGCGATAACATTGTAACGATTGTGATCGAGCTTGCATGTACTTATGGATTGTGAAAAAAAATCTTTACTTTGAAGGTGTTTTAAATGATGCCACGTGGCGCCCTGAAAATTTAGATCGCATTTTGAGCCTTCAAGCCTACCTTCACTAATAAATTCCCACATCAAAACATTAGGCTGCACACCATTAAATTTAATGTATGTATACTGATATGCATATAAAACTTTAGTTTAGATTGCAAATGTACAGGAGCATGAGATTTCAAACTGAAAACTTATAGAACAGGAATGGATCAAAAGCAAATGCTAATTCTCTGAAGAAAATTGAAGTTATATTACCATGATTCTTTGGTGATGTGTACAAATCCTATATTGCTCTCACAGAGTGTATGACAAAAGAGCACTGGAAAATGTGGGCAAAATCAATCAAGTGTAGCAAGTACAATAGACCTGGCACCTTGCATCCTGCACTGTACATAGTAAATCAAAATGGAAACATCATGTGTAGAGCAAGGATTTCAAGTTCATTGAGAATAAATTGATTTGAAATTCCATAATCCAAATTAAAATTACTCACATTCTCATTTGAAAAAGTGGAGGGTGTGCACTGGACAAAGGACTTAGAGTTTCTCAACACTGGTAGATGTATCATGAAGCAGAAGAATTCTAAATTGCAAATTGACATTGTGATTCGCACATGAAGTTCATGAATCTGCACCCTCATCTCTGAAACCAACAGTGGCATTACATGCTGTGAATGAAAGGCTCCACCTCATGTTGTATGTAATACCTCACCCCTCCTTTCAAAGATGGGATCAAAATCCACACAAACACACAAAGATCATGCAAATCAACTTTTAAGCTAAATTCCCTTAATTATTCCTTCTTGGAGATACAAGACCAGGAACAGATAAGAGGACCTGAGCAGGAAACAGAAGGAAGGAAAACCCATCTGCTGAAAATAAGAAGCTACTGAATTTGATGAAAACTACAGCTCAAAAGTCTTGCGAACATAGAATATGTCTGTTGCATTAGGAGGATAGTGTGAAGTCCTGCTCATGTGGTCATTTTTCAGAAATCACCAACCAAAATTGAGTGCCAAAACACAACAATGGGTTACTGTCCCTCCAGAATGGCTAGCACATCCAGAGCTTACAATGGTTCAGTGACTATACAGTCCAAGCATTGAAGTTTCCTAAAGATCGTAGGAAAGTTGGATAATCCATCTAACAACCCAACCCTCAAGATGTGAGAATAATACTAAGACTAGAAATAAGAGCAGAAAACATAAATGAAGTCTTGATACAGTTTGAATAACCACTATGCTATTTCAAAAATCTATTGAGTTCAGATTTTTGAAGCGCCCTAAGCCATTGTAATTGTGATATAATACTTCTTCATCATAATCAGTCTTAAATATCCTCACGAAACTAGTTGGCCCCTTCTGGGACTTGGAGTGGAGGTAGGCCTAGTGCCCAATATTATGAAAGGTATTCATATTTTTCCCCTTTCAATTGTTGGGTTATTTTTTAATTTTTTTCTACCAAGTAAATTGGATGTGCAATGCATGGTGTACAGTCAAGAAGGAACAAAACAAAATTTTGTTTCAAAACCTTTTTAAATTCATGTTCAATAAATATATTAAACAATGCAAAGTGGGTGAAAGGCATCTCAATTCATATTTTTATAAAAAATAAAATTTTTATAAGGTGTGTAATGATTTTAAAAGGGTGTTTTAATATTGTGGTTGGTTTTGGAAATTGAAACACCAAAATTTAATTAACATTCATTGGAATTTGGATTGCTTATTGTTGATTTTATTAATTAAATGTGAGCACATCTCATATTAATTCTTAAAAATCTAAACTTTGAAATAATAATGAACAAATAAAAGTTCAAATGAATTTTTAAAATATCTATATACATGAAGGAAGGTTGTTTGTTTGTTTTGTTCCAATGGTTCATGAAACCAAGGTCATAATGACATAAGGAAAGCTATTAAATTTGCCATTCGACTAGTCAATTAGAATTTTTGTAAGAAATCACATCTTTAAAATTTTAAAAGTATAACTCAACCTAGGATTTGAACCCCAAAAAATACATCCAATTTGCACATTGAGTGGAAATGAAATTGGTAAAACCAATCAAAAGAATTGCACATAGTGCATACTAGATTACAATGATACATGTGTTAATATTTCAATTTACAATAATGTTCACATATTCTAAAAACCATGGCAACATAGGTTGTATCTCTGAAAATTAAAAATTATTAACAATTTTATAAAAAAATTGACTTTTGATTCTATGACACACCCCCCAACTCTTTGATAAACTCAAATGCAAATCCAAAGGTGAAAATAGGGGACAAATAAAGAATTGGGGTACATTTTTTTGTTTGCAACACTCAATGGTAAAGGGGTGTGTTAGAGCTTCGGGATCGAAACTAGGACAAGTGACAAGCGAGTCAATTATTCACATGGACTTACATAAACCAAACAACAAGTTGATTAGTGCATAGTTGAACACTTTTGGTGCACGAACGAACCACGAGCATACATAAATTCATAAGACTCATTACGGCCCAAACTTTGGGGAAGCCACCACCTTCCCCCTTATAGTATTTTTTGTGCTTGGCCACAGACCTTACACTTAAATGTCATTTTGTCTCAAGACTCTCAAGTTGAGAGTCTCGAAATTCTCGAAATTGAGACTCCTACAACTTTGGAGATCTATAACTTCTTGTGAAGACCTCCAATGGAGGTGAAATCTAAAGCAAAGTTTTAGCTCTTGTTAAATTTTTTTTAATAATATGTGACATGCCACCTACAAAAAAATGAATCAAAGAGATTATTAACTTTTAGTGGGTAGGAGTCAAATTGGCACTTTGACTCCGACCCTTCTTTTGGCCATAATTTGTGTTTCAAGTACTCAAATGGGTCATATGAACCCATTTTAGACATTTAAGTTTTAAGAGCTTTCCAATGGTATAAAAATCTCTTTAATCCAATGAGTTTTGGCCCTCAAAATTATTCTCTGAAAATTCAAGAGTTCATTGGGAGTTTAACTCCCAATGTGAAAGCCCACTTGAAAGTGTGTGGGTTCATTCCTTCACACTCTCTTACACTCCCAAGAACATAAAATGTGACTCCTAGGCTTCATTTTTTGCACACACCTTTGTAAGCCCTTACATTGGTCACAAGTCCAAGGCTAATGTTACGACATTCTAAATAACATTACATACACTAATCCTTGTGCAAAAAATTCACAGATATTCATCATCACTTTGGATGATATCACTGCACCTTGGGATTTGTGCCTTATAATTACATAACCTAACATTAAAAAAATGATACTTTGTAAAAATGTCTTTAAGAATCATATTGGTTTTGAATTGATTTTTCCCAAACTATTTGCAATATCCTTATGGATTAAGTGCAACAAAAATGCTATAAACATTATCTTTTAAATCAAACTTCAACATTGGTATGATTCTAATGATACCATTTATAAACACTAACTTTTAAATCAATGTTTTTAGTTAGCATAACCAATGTTCCCAATGCAACATGTTACATGTGATTGAATATTTTATTGTTCACCCAAGATTGAATGTGTTCAACATTCCTTGCATTTGTTTCTAATAGCATAAATTTGGTTAGCTGAAATTTCTTGTGAAAAATCAAATCGTTATAATAATCAACATCCTTATGATGTGTGCAAAGTATTGTTGTTTTGTCATCAATGTATTGTTTTATTAAATCTTCATCAATGTAGCAATTGTTCAAAATTGATGAAATTTTTTCTTCTGTTGGTGTTCAATAACAGATTATGTTCCAAACAAACAATATTTTGGATTTTCAACGTGTCTTATTGAAGTTTCCAAAGTATGATATGTTGTAGAATTCCAATCAATCACATTATAAACATAATGTTTTTGGCAATAATTTTCTGTGTCTAACATATGGCAATGACATACTATTGAAAATTGTGCATGATTGCCCACCAAAATCATTAACTTAAAATGATATGGTTCATTTGTATCAATCTCAATTTTCATAGTCTAGTTTCAATGTTTTGCAACAATGTACTCGTCATCATTGACATTTCATCAATAATGATGATGTTAGCTTCTTTGAAATTTTGAAATTCAACATTCAATTCTTGTAATGGTTAAACATATCCTTTGCATTGTATATGAAATGTGTTGTGGACAGTTGAAGCTTTTGAATTAAGCCTTGATGTTGCACATCCTATTGTTGTAATAAAGATAACCTTCTTTTTCAATAACATATAATATTTGATCAAATATTGAATGAAAAATGTCTTTCCACTACTAAGAATTCTTGACATAAAATATGTTCACAAATAATGAATATGCATAATTATAAGAATGATTGATTATAAAATTTAATAAATATGCATAATATTTTGTAAACTTTGTGTTTTATAATATAAATATAAAAATTAATTACCATAATACATCTTTCATACATGTAATAGAAATATGCATAACTTCTAGATGGTAGTTATTTTAATATTTGAAATGAAATAAAATCAAATAAGTTATGTACCTGAAATGACATGCAAACCATTTGTTTTAAAACAAATGATGTTGAATATATGCATTTGTTCATGTGACAAAATTTTATTTTTCAAAGAATCACCAACGTCATGTATCCAATAATTTGGATCAATTAGACCAATTTGTGATCCAACACATGTAACATCAATATTAATATTATTTGGTAAATTTTATGAATTCTCAAAAGGATGTTTCTTCGAAAACTTGTTGTATATTTGATTTTGCTTTCCATCATCATATAAGTTTTTTTTCCATATTCAAATATGAGGTCTTGCAAACAATTAAAAGTTTTCATAATACCACGAATAATACATTCATGATAATATGATCTTGCTAGATTTGTGGGAGATATCAATTCACGTTTTAAGAAAAAAACAAAATTGTTTAATAATATGTTGAAAAAAAATGGTTCAACATGTTTGCCAAGATTGAAGTTTGTGAACCACATTAAATGTTCACTTTTATATAAGAAAAAATATAATTTGTCTTTGCCCAAACATGTTTTCTTCTTCAATTCTTATTGTTGTGGAGAAAATTGTTTCCAATACTTTGTAAATGTGTATTGGGCCATGTTAGAAGGTCATGCACAATATATATATCAATTGGATGAAATACAACTATCCTGGATTAAGTCACCATTTTTGTACACAAGTTAGGCAATTTTGAATCAACATACTTTACACCTACACTTTTTGATTGGGATTTGCAAACATGAGAAGGTTGTTTTAATTGAAGATACAAGTTTGTTATTATTGTTGCTAAATCAATTGAAGTTACAAAGAGGTTGCATCAACCAATCCCAAACTTTTTGTACTATCATCATCCAATTTAATAGTGCCTTGTGATTCACATTTCATAGCATATTTCAAAAGATAATATGATCTATATGAAAACGTGATTCGTTGATTATTCATGTGTGCACCGCACAATATCAATCTAGCAGAATGATAAGGCATCACATTTCGATCTTCATAACGTGGACAATAATATTATCACCTGATTCATAAGTAGTTCAAACAATTCAAAAACCATGTGAATACTTGAAACAATGATTAAATTTTGAGTACTTAAATATTCACTAAACATTGACAATGAGAATTTGTGTTAAATGAAAAATTTGATTGTCATGGGATTGATATTAAAAATTCATATTTCAGTTCACTTTTTTAAAACGTTAAAAAGAATTTTTAACTTGAATAATCAACTGTTCAAAATAAGAAAAAATTGAAAAAGATAAGATTAGGGTCTATTTTAATAGTAAAGATTGTTGATTGCATAAATATAAAAATGATAATAATGAACTAATCAACTCAAAAATCACACTTGATTTGAATTTTTTTGACCCACCTTCGTGTGATTGAATGTCGAGCCGCATGTTGTTTGACAAATATAGTAATGAGAAATCCATATTTCCAATGTGCTTATTTATTTTGCATCGTGAACCACATTGATGCATTTATTTTCGTTCCACTAGCTTGGACAATGTCAAATCATGTTCATTGTCTGACAATATGAATTTTTCAACCTATTCATCAATAGTAACAGGTACCAATGCACCTATTTCATTTGGTATGCGATCAACATCAACATCATAAACAGTCTTTAAATATCCTCATGAAACAAGGTAACAGAAGAAGACTACACCCAATTCCCTTCTCCTTCTTAGCAAAGGTGTCCCTGAGTGGTGCTCCTGAAGTGCACACCTCTTTGCACTGAAGTAGAGTCCAGAGTCAAGGACACACCATTTCCAGTGGAAGTACTTCACAGACAGAAGACAAATGGTCCGTTGATCTTCACAGAGATGACAAGCAGCGTGCCAAAATATGAACTGCTTCATCTAGCTCTTGCTCAGAAATTATAAGCGGAGGTGCCAGGCGAACTACATCACCCTTCCCAGCTGTTAAAATAAGTAGCCCCTCTTTAAGAGCTGCTGAAACCAAAGGGGATGCAGGCACATTCAATTGAATTCCAACAAGTAAACCATAACCTCGGACTTCCTTGACATGTGGGTTGTTACCCAACCGCTCTTGCAGTTGTGTCTTCAGGTAGTGGCCTTTAGATGCAACACTCTCCAGAAATCCAGGAGCCTGTCACCACCATGTAATTTGGAGAATCAATAGACATGAGAATGGTATTTAGTTACCCATCAGTTGCATTGGCTGCAATTGTAAGAATGCCTCTGTGATTGACAACATAACCGAACTAGTAATGCCATTTAGAAAAAGCTCAGGAAATGAAGAACCACTTATACAACTAAGGAACATTGCTTGGAGAACTTTAAGCACACACTACAGACATGCTATAGTATTACCACACATGGAATTTTGGAGCAATTTATTTCTCACAATTAGATTTGGAATGCAGCATCTTCAACTGCAAGTCCAGAGCCTCAGAAAGCCTGTTCTTGAAAGTGTTCAAAGTCATGCTGGATAGGTGAAGGTCTCAACATAATATTTAGGGTCCTCCTTAACACCAAATTTGGGAGCATTCTGGTTAGATGTGATGTTTGTGCCAACATAGACATGCAATAACCTTAAAATTAAAACTCTTCCTTTCAAGTATCCAAATCACAGGAAGCAAATTATGAGTCAGTGAGCCAGTATATACCTGTATGTGGTCCAAGACAGCAAGTGCCGCATGACATACAAGTGGGCCTCCTGCAAATGTGCTACCATGATCACCATTAGCTATTGTTGAAGCAACAGCTTCTGTCACAAGAACAGCACCAATTGGCAGCCCTCCCGCCAATGGTTTTGCAAGTGTCATGATATCAGGTTTTACATCAAAGGCCTCATGGGCCCAAAGTTTGCCTGTTCGCCCTAGTCCACATTGTACCTATCAAGTATGCACAGTAAGGAAGACCAGAAATGAATCAGCACATAGTATACTGTTCTATGACTATGAAAGCTGGCATGCTCATAGGAGAATTATAAGCAAATATGCTAATAGGTTCCACAGGTATACCACCATGATGAATCACAGAACTCTAGTATCATGCAAATCACAACCTGAGATAATGTGAATTTGTTCACATGAAATCAAGCACAGCTTGAAGCTTCACCAATACATTTACCAAAGTCAACTGGTACAACTAGGTCCAAAGATAATAAACAAGCTTTGCAGCTGGAAATGTGATCAAAACTACAATTGTTTGATTGCATACACTCTAAAGCATGTGATGATTCTGTTCAGCACTGCAAGAAAAGAGGCATAGAGACTAAGCAATTCCAGGAGCCATGACAACTTGACACAAGTGCCAACTCAAAACTGAACTCCATAGGACAACAGTTGTTATTAATCTCTGCTCTTGATACCTCTGCTTACAATTTCCAGAAGCTTTTGGTTAGGATAAAGACCTCATCAAACACAAGAAGAGCACCCGTTTGGTCACATATTCGACGGAGACCTTTAAGGAAGGAAACTGAGGTGGATAAAATTCCACCCTCTCCTTGCACAGGCTCAACAAACACAGCAGCTGTTTGACCCTTCACTACAGCCTTCTCCACCTCTTCCAAATTCCCATACTCCAGGAATTGGCAACCTGTACTTCACAGATTCCATCTCAGCACCCCTCCTGAAAGTCCTGTCTCTAACATAATTGAAAACTCCTGGCCTGCTTTTATTTGACCTAAACATGATAATGGAAAAGTTTAGTCTAAAAGAAAACACATCACAAGTTCCAGAAACTGCTACAGAAGACACTTTCTCCATTGCCAAGGATGAGTATAATTATCAGCAGCATAAAAATATAAAAACATACAAAGGAGAAACAGCATGGTGAACCCAAATTGATATACAAAAGTAGAAGCAGTGAAGTCATTTGCAAACAAACAGGAAATTTGGGAACAACAATTTGGGAATGACCAATCATATAATCCGGTGTCCACAGACTGCATTCCAAGTAAAACCAAATGACAAAGGAACATCTGTAGGTAGATGAATTAGGACTATATTGCCATAGACACCTTTATACTGAAAATACCATCATAGTCAGAAGAAAAAGGATAATAGTAGGATTCACCTGGAATGAGGGGCTCAAAAGGCATGCGGTACTGCACTTTGCTAGTGAGGGAAAGTGCTCCCAATGTCCTTCCATGAAATCCACTCGTGAAGGCAATTAGATCAGCAGCAGCTTTCTCACCAATTTGTTTTTCTCCTGCAACAGTCTGATACTTGCGAGAAAACTTAATGGCTGCCTCATTTGCCTCAGTGCCTGAGTTTGCCAGAAAAATACGGTCTGCAAAGCATGAGTTCACTAGTCGCTCAGCTAATTTGACCTGCCAGATAACCAGACAGTGATGCAAGAAACTAGTTAGGACAACATGTCAAAAACTGATTTTGCATTGAACCAGACTGAGAGTAGAAAATAGTATGCACAACTTGCAAAATAATATTAGGAAAAGAAACATGTTGCAAATCTTCTAGCCATGTAAAAGCTTCACAGTTCTCATCCGGAAACTATTTCTCCATTCATAAAGTGACCAACCATACCATTCAGCCCCACAATCATGTTAAAGTCTGGAGTGGCCACTCCTAAATTTTTCCAATGGCATTTCTGCAAGCCACATGGTATCTGCACTACAAAGTTATCTCACGACATGCAGTCTGGTGATACATACAATGTCGTTCCAGCACCAAATACCTCATCTCCACAATTTGGTGATTCATTCACCTAGGTAATAGTGATCTACTTTTAAGCTGGAAAGGTTAGTGGTACAGACTCACCTGAGGCACCGTGTGGAAGAGATTACTGACATGGGTTAATTTGGCAGCTTGTTCAGTCACTGCTTTGACCCAAGTAGGATCAGCATGTCCCAATGCATTTACTGCAATTCCTGCTGTCAAGTCTAAATACTCCTTTCCTTCTGTGTCAAAAAGCTTGCACCCATCTCCCTTCACAAAAACTACTGGTGATCGTGCATAGGTTTGCACAAAAAGCTTTGCTTCTGCACTAATAATCCGCTGCAATCACATCATAAGAGAACTTTAAAACTTCTTTTAATCACCATTGTACACCTTAAACTATTCTTTACCCTTTCCACCAACACAGAGATACCATCTTGTAAATATCCCTCGATTTATCAGAGAGCTATAAAATGAAATATTCACAAAGCTCATTCTTAAACAGCAGCTTCCATCCATTGAAAGCATTCCTTTTACCCATGGCAGTGAGACATCCACTTATGCACTGACCTCTTTGGTGATGTCTCCTGTTGAAGCATCAATGCTTTGTGTTTCCAAAGTAGTTGTAGCAGCTGGAACTTTCACACTCTCTTCCTGACCAACATCCAGATCTCAACTTTCACACAAGAATCTTCAAAAAAGAGGGGCAGTGAACATATTTGTAGCAACACCAATTCTCTATATGCACAGAGAAGGGTGAACTGGATCAAAGTTGTTTGCAAGAGAAGTCTAAACATTGTGAGCAACATGAATTCCAAAGCATTTCTCTCTCTCTATTTTACATTACTGCACTTGTGTATTCATAACCAGAAACTATCACTACTTAGAACCATAAATACCATGAAACCCAACCTGATAATTTTACAATTTGCATCTGCACGGAGCCAAATCCCTAAACCATGAGCCCTGGGAGACTTGGGCACAGTCCACATACAGAGATGCAGAGCAGAGTGTTCTCGTAATAATTTGCTCATTGTGGTGTTACATAGTGTCAGAGAGGGGAATTAGTAGACATCTGAAGAAGAAGTGCTTGAAAGCACCTCCTTTTCTTAACTGTAAAACCCTTCACTATAAACCCCTGAACTGTAGACTCCGAAACCGGAAACCCTAGAGAAAGTTGTATTCCGAGGAGCTTAAGACTCCGGCTTTCCATCAAATTTGAATCTCGGATCAGATAAACAAGACATAAGAACGGAAGAGAAGGAGCTCTTGAAGAGGTCAGAATTGCATGAAGTCCGAACAACCAATGACGAGAAGACGCATAGAAAAACGAAAGGTCGACTAGCTAGTTACACAGAAACAAGCTGGAAGCTTTGACCACAAAAGCAGTTAAGTGAACTTTCAAGAGCGGACACAAAAAAAGGGGGCGCCATTCCATACACCACAACCTGAGTTTGAAGAACAGCGGCAATGCGAAGACTCTTAGGTGAAGCAAAGCTCAGAGCTTTATCGTTACGCCGAAGAGAAACCCCGTGGTGGTATTTTCCTCCACTGTCGCTTGCCGAAGAGGCGGGAGTCGTCGACGCTCCAGTATTAACAACAGATCCCAAAAAGGAGGAACCATTTGATAATCTCCCTGCAGATGTCGCTGCCATGATAGTATCCATCCTACTCCACATCCTCGCCCACTCTGTGTTTCTTGGCTCGCGAAGAGAAAAAAACTTGTATTTCACCACAAGAACTCCACAAGGATCGATGGGGCACTACTTCTTCACCTTTTCTTTGTCTCCCTATCCTTCGTACAACAATACCCACGTACAAGAATGACTCCAGCTCCTCCTCTATGGTATCTTCGCCGCCTTCTTTTTTGTCCGTTGTGTCCTTACCAGGCACCCAAAAAGACTTCTCGTGACCTGTTACCCAACACGCATGCACATACGATAAGGACACAACAGCAGCTACTGGCAGCAAGATCGAGACTCCCTTATTTATAACGCTTTATGCAAGGCGTGCTTTGCAAGAAATCTATTTCCAGTTACATACGATCGTGGGTATCTCTGTCATGTGATTTCAACTGCAAATCTGTCAAGTTCCAGTTCTCAAAATCCAGTGGGAAATATCATGTGTGGTAATAGTTATTGGGTTGCCCTTGTGTGTGGGCTGCTAATAGCTTGTTGCTCAAGGCAAGCTTTTGTAATCATCTTCTAAATTCTCTCAGAACTTTGGCAGTTTGCATCATAAGCCTGGCCATGGAGTGATCAGCACTTGATAACAGCACATTTTGAACCAGAGTGGGTGCTTAGAATTTTGGATCTCTAATTTGATGATTCACAACCCATTCATGCTACAAACAACTCATTCACTACAAACATTCATGGGAAAGTTGACAGCTCCGACTTGAGGCTCCAACCAAATCTGAAGTCACTTGACTCAGAATTCTTTCTTGGACCAATGAGGCATTAATTCTTTCTTGAATCAATGAAGCAACTTCTTGCCTCATATTGCAATCATGTTCTTTTTAAGAAGCAGTTATCCAAATCACAGCCTTCACCTTGCATGTCATCACCAGTGTCTATTTAAACTATTGCAGTTTTCTTCTTCTCTTGTACATTCAACCTTCGCATTTCAAAATATGCCTGCAGTGGGTGCACACATTTGTCACATTGCTTGCAGAAGTCCCCAACTCCCAGAAACAGGATGAAAAGGTTGCAGCTTGGGGGGAGGAGAGGCCAAATGCTTGAAAAACTGCAAACTTAAAAGCATGACAACTACCAACTAGAGTTACAGAAAAGATTGATTACAGATAAGATTCAATTTCACAATTCATCTTCAAGGCAGAAAAGACACATCTTGAAAGGGGAAATCTGCATCGCCCAGAATACATACAAGAGGGGCTGTCCACAAACACAATCTCCACAAATTCCAGTTGAATAAAATACCGAGTCATTATTTGAGAAACTCGTCAACTATTTTAGGAGCAGAATCAGCACAATGAGCGTAAACATGATTGCACTCACTAATTGTATCGCAGATCAGTAGCTTTACATATCACCCACTCTGACATTAATAACTTGAGGTTCCATGAAATGTGAATCCTACATGGTTCTGGCTTGGATCAAGGATAGTATGAGCACAATAGCTCTGATGAGCATAACAATGATGAAGATAACCTAAACTTCAATAGATCTTATGCACTCCAAGATCCAGCATGCATTACATCATCCACTGTGTGATTGATCCCTAAAACTTTCCTAGAATGGGTAGATTGCTTCTATTTTCTTAGGCATTGCATGACCAATCCTACCTCCGAAAGGAAATACACAAAAAGAAAATGACAGCATCTCACAATGTCTGCAATACCTGGCTTAAGACCAAGGGGGGTAACAGCGAACCACCTTGAAGAGCAAAAACCTTGAGCAAATCTGCCATTGGTTGACTGTCCATGCCTCAAAACCCTCTGCACCCATCATACCCAAAGTAATCAGCAATCATCTTCATGGTTCACACCCAGCTATCAGATTTCTCCAATGAAGAATTTCAAAGACAAGTTGCTGCCATCCAGGTTTCAAAATCTCACTGCAAAGGCACAAGTTTGAGGCACCAGGACAAAGGTAGACTGCTATATGGAAGTCAGCTAGAACCATGGCTTTGCAACGGACAGGGAAGAAATTGTAGCAGCAATTGTAGTTGCTAAAAAATATTCAGAGAGACAATGATCTCTTTCTATGGAATATGTATATGCCATCTTGAGAGGAGCTGAAACATCAACTTTCCTACCAAATTGTCAGAGAAAGAAATGTTGTGATTATGACATTAGCATAAAGAATTGTAGTTGTTCTAAAGAGATTGAGAGGGACAATGAACTGCTTATGTGAAATATCATGCATGAGCCATCTCAAGAGGAGGATAAACATCATGGTTCATTAGCTTAAGAGGAGAAGAAACATCATGGTTCCTATCATCAGAGAAAGGCAGGTTGAGATGATCGCATTAGCTTACAAAATGTAGATGCTCAAGAGATTTTGAGACAATGCATGTAACGTCCAAAGAGGGGGAGAATGACCAACTTTCCTACTATACTGTAAGAGAAAGATATGTTGAGATTATCACATGAGCTTAAGAAAATGCTTGAATTCGTTGTATCAGTACTTCCACACAAAAGAGCATGTACTCAACACCACAGACCGAAGCTGAAGAATCCGTTTGAGAGTTCATTGTAGCCTCAAGAATAGAGGAAGGAACAGATACGATTTACCTGCTGCGGCGCTCCATGATCCACTTCAGCTTTTCGCGAAAGGCTTTCTTTTGAATGCGCTTGTCTCGCTCCTTTGCAGCGAGCACCTTGAGTTCAGACGGCTTTTGGAAATACTGGCGGCTTCGCATCACGCGAATGGTTCCATCTTCCTTTAACCTCCTCATCAACTTACGAATGGCCCTCTCTAGATCATCCTTAACCACGTCCACCATGATTTGCCTCACTTGCTGCTGCTGCCTCCCTGAATCCCACAGAGTGCTCTTCTTCGGAGAAAGCTCTAACCGTAATCCTTGGCCCCATAATCCTCTCCCCCGCGCGCTCTGTGTCGAGTATGCAGCTGCTGCGGAGCCTGCTACTGCTCTGTGCGGAAAAATGAACTGCTGCAAGACTTTCGGAGATAATGCGTCTGAGACTCCGTGGGTATCGAATCCGAGGTTTGAAACAGAAGCACTGGAACTAAGAGTATGAAGAGAATTGGCGATGGCAGCAGGCCCGGTGACGAACACTGACCTGATCTGTCCCCAGGCTCGAGAGACGAATCGGTTTCCCGCTGCCGTATTCATGCTTGCCCTGCAATGCGTGTTACTGCTCACTGCATTCTGCAGCATACTAGATTCAGATAGCACGAGAGAGAGAGAGAGAGAGAGAGAGATAAGAGACGGACTCCCGGGAGTGGGTTAGGGTTAGGGTTTGAAACTACGTGAAGAGCAGGAAGCTTTTCTTCATGGCTTCCTCAAAGAAGCAAACAATTGAAGTTGATTCCTGACCAACTATCGGGAGTTTGGAAATTGGAATGTTGCAGATTCTAAACTATGAATTCTCGCAAATCATTTTACAGGAATTGGTTTTCAATGTGATGGGAAATGAATGTATTTTGGCTCTGAAGATGGCACTGTAAAAATCCGGGATCGATCTCTCAGGTACAGATTTGCAGTTTCTTTACCATTTTTTTGTGATTGTATTTAAACTGAAATTCTCTTCTAGTCACGTTGAACTCTCCATGACAATTATCAGGCTTCTCCTGAGAGAACACATTTGTGCATGTTGCATTATGGGTAGGCTGTGGCTATTTTTGGTGTGTTTTGGATGTTCCAGCGGCTAAACCTAGATGCCATTGCCAAGAGTTCATGAGAATATGATGGCATCAATGTTGCGATCCTGGCAATCATGATGAGAGTTTGAGTTGAACATATCTGACAGCTATTCAATTGCGGTAGCTCTACTTGCTTCAGCCAGATCTCTTCTTGTCGGGGTTTGCCAAAGCCATTTAGAGGTCCTGGAGTCAATTAGAAGATGGCTGCTCTGTATGGGAGATAATTGCAAATTGATTGCTGTGTAATTAATTGAGAAAAAAATTTGCATCCATTGAAAATGGTTGAAAGTTCAAATCTGTAATGAATGGTGTGCTGTGTGTGGTAAATTTTGGATAGAGCTGATACCTGCAGATTAGAATAGTAGCATCTGTATGTGGGATCTTATGACTATGAGCTGGTATGCATCCAATTCTCTGTTTTCCATTCTATTCTCTTCTTTTCCTGGTACTGCATAAGAAGAGGAAAGTTTGGTCTCAGAAGTTCCAGTGATGTCCAACTGGATGGAGGCCTCAAATTTAGCTTCAAGGGATCTGGCCCATAACATGAGCAGTCCAACAAAGAATGATCAAATTCAGGAAGGGTAAAGTGTATTTAGATTCTGCAGTTACAATCCTCTCCAGTCTGCTAACTGATGGTAAGAATGATCATGCTGATGTTTAGCTTGTTGTTTTTGACTCTGTTGTGTTGTGATTGTCTTGAAGCAGGTTCCTCAGGTGGACACTGCTGTGCATTCATTGAAGGTTATGTGGGACAGAGGTCCACTAAGTGCAGCCAAATAGTAACAGGAGTTGATATGTCTGGCATCTCCTCTGAGAAACCCAGGTTTTGTAAAATCTGAGCTTCTGTACATAACATTAAGATTGTAAACAGCTGTATTGCGGAGCTGTGCTTCTTTGTCATGTTTGCTGGAGGCTGATGTGCTGATTTGTTTTTTCTCTCCTTTGAATTGGGTGGACAGTTTACTTTTTCTCTTCTTCCAACCTACTCTCCTTTAAAATGATGCACTATTTTTTTCTTCTTTCCACCACCGGACAAAATTTTTCACCAGTAAATCATGCTGTTGCACACTCCTTTCATTTTAACTCTTGATTACAGACACAAGTGTGGTAACACAGTCACAGTTCACAACATTGTGCTCCACAACAATGGCATTTTGGAGATGGATCTGGCCAGCCAGCAAGAAGCCTCAGGACTGCCCCTTCTGTTTGTTGTCAGCCGGATCTACTGAAGGTCGGACTCCCAGCATTTTGTTCCAGGTTTGAACTCCTTTCTTTCACCCTAATTTCTGTCAATTTTCTAGCCTTGCATTCTATCGATGCAAACCATAGTATGTTTTTGTGTTCTCTGTGCTTTCACGAACTTGTTACAACTTTGACCTGATTGAGGGTTTTGACTCCCAACAATGGTGCTTTGGTAACTTGGTCCTCATTTGATGATTTTATATCTGTGGTTAAATGAGTGTTGTTTTTCAGCTTGAATCATTGAGGCACATCTGGCATTCTTGGTCTTTTAGGGTTTTTCAGAGAGTCAGTTTCTTACTTCTATCCTGTCCACTGAAGGATGAGTGTCTGAGGGTGAAACTCCCTGAAAACCAATCACCCTGCTGTCATGTTTTGCCACCTATTCCAAATGCCTGAATTTTGCTGATCTGATCTGATTGGCAAAAAGTTCAAACAGAATGACATTGTTTCAAATTTTTCAAGATTAGGTGAAAGTGATTAGAGTCAAACTATCACAGATCCACGCAGGGCCTGCAATCTTTCAAGCTTTGCATCAGTTGCAATGACGACCTACAGTAGTGCTGCAATGATGTTTTCTTGTTCATCTTCATAGTTCAGTGCATTTTCTGTGGAGGGCTTTGAAAATCAGAAGAAATGCATCACCATCAGATACCTGAATTAGATAACGAAAACTGATTGCAGGATGAGCAGATTGTTGTTTTCAAGGACCGCAGTCCAGCTTCCTATAGGTGAGTGGTTTTAGTGGTAAGAACTCCACTTCAATTTTATTTCTTGAGTTTGTATATTCAAGCTCTATGTGGGGACCTTGGGACCTGTATCAAAGGAAATTTCAGCGTTTTGAAGTTTTGTCCTTTGAATTTCTATGCAGTAGTCTGATACAGATGTATAGTCATTGCAGACATTATTTGGCAGTGCCAGTGCATCACATCAAGAACATCCAAAGTCTTCACCAAAGTGAAGCAGATTATGATCTTGGTACAGCCTCTTCTTTTTTCATAATCTTGACTTTTTACCTTGTCAGACAGAACATCTCTATTCAGTTTGAGTCAATTTGTAAGTGTTGGAAACTCTCAATATTTTAGGAGATACTGCTCTGACCGGATGGGTTATCATTGACAGTGGCGCATATGCATAAAGTAGGGCAGTCTTTGTTGCTTCGAGATGCACCAGATGCCACTGGCTACAGGTTATCATCCTGCTCATCAAATGGTTGTTCGTGTTGTCTTCAAGCCACCAATGAGTGAAAGTCTCTTTTTCTCACATGGTCTTGCTATTTCTCTTGAGTGATAGCCAACATCTTGACTGAGTCTTTCCACTGATTCTGGAAATGGGACAAACACTCAGGACACAGATTGTATAAATCTTCTCAGAAATTTTGGGCAGATTACTGTTTACTTATCTACACCCACCCTTGGGAGCTGATGAAGTCACTGGGCAGTCAAGGCAGAGTGTCACAGCTTTTCATGCTGAAGGTGATGGTCTGACACTTTGTGAGTGACACTCATAAGGTTATGACTGCCTTCATTTTTGTCATGTTAGCTGATGTACCAAATGGTTACCTTCAAAGTGTTGTTGTAGAGTTTTCTCTGCAATCTTATAGATATAATGTTTCTTGTGAACACACAATCATCAGAGTACTGCAGGGCAGATGGCTTTAGCAAGCCCTTTGAAACACTTTGTTAAATGTTGCCTGTATGGCTTGCATACATAAAAGATAATTATACAAGTTTGGATTAATGGATGTAAGTTTAAACTACACGTGTAAGTTCTTTTATCATTCCTCTAGGATTTGTCCAGGAAGCTCAAGGTCTAAATGACAGCAAGACTTCCTTTCAAGGGATGTCATAGGTCTATGTTTCTCTTTGCAGGTTTGGGTTCCACAGGCCACCATTCAACAGTGTTGACCATCTGCATCTACATTGTATGGCTCTCCCTTACATATCATGGTAAAATTTCTCCCAAGCTTTTCTCATCCATGGCACTTCAGTTGAATTTTCATTTGGTGATGGCTTTTAGGAGGTGCATTACCATGAATAAACTTTGGAAGATACGGGCTTCCTATGGGCCATTATCATATGGCAACACTGATTTGCTATCTTTAGCAGGCACAACATTAGAGTTTAGCCCCTTAGTTATGAGGTGATGTATTAACTTTGTCATATCCAATATTTAAAAAGTGTACAATCTTTGAGCTGGGTGCTTGTGGGATGCAGGTGGAAAGGTTTCAAGTATGCATCAGTGGGTTGCTTGGGGAGTTATGTCAGTGCAGAGACTGTTCTGAAGTATCTAGATTCTTCAGGACTCCCGAAGGGCCCAGCGCCACAGCAAGATAAACCTGAAATGCCTGTGTAAAACTGGAATGGTTCAACATGTTGACTTTTCATTCTCTATACTCTTCCCATGACTCCTGAGTTTGTTGAGAGAATTAGTGGTGTGTGCAAACAGGTTCATGGTCACCCTGTATGGACTTAATGACATACTCTTACTAGTACTTGCATAACTTGTGGTCACCAAGTCTTATGTACAGTAAACCAGCGAGATGCCATATGGGCTTTCAGTGGATGTTATTCTCCAAAGAACACATTGTTATAGCTTTCATCTTTGTGTCTCTCTTCTCTTCCTCTTTCCTTTGTTTTTTTCATATAGGGTTTTTTTCCTCTTTGAGCTCCCTTTTCTTATTAGTTTCTTTTGTAATCTGCATCTCTGTTATGTTCTGCTGAGCTAGCCAGCATCATTTGGTGTGTCTTCCTCCTGCTGGTCTTGTAACAGTCAGTATGTTGATAAAATGTCTGACATTGAGCTCCACCCACTGGCTGGAGTTGATGAAGTCAGTGGGGATGTTGTGGTAGCTGGTTGCTATCATACATGTTGCTGGTGAATGTTCCTGAATATTTGTGAGACTGTTGGTACAGTTCACACTGCTCCTCAAGCGCAGTCTTGGGCTTTCCTCTTTTTATTGATTGTGGATGAATAGTTGGAGCTGAAATCTCTCTGACCTTATTATTTGGTTCATCTCTTAATTCCATTGAGCTTGAATTAAAATGTAAGTATGGAGACTGTAGTCTTGAAGTTTCTTGACTTGTTTCTTTGTCTTCATTTCCTCTTTTCTTGTTTGGGCTCTTTCTTTTTCTTATTCTTTTTCTTATTCTCCTTGGGTGTTTCATCTTCCCCTTTTTTTGTAGTTTTTCTTGAGCTAGCCAGCATCATGGCTGAGTCATCCTGGTTCTATTCCTCTTGTGACAGAAACGCAGTGCCATACATGATGATATTGAAGATCTCTAGACTTGCATATACCCATCACTGTTGATCCAACTGCTCCTTAGTTCTTGTTTTCTTTCTTCTTTAGGGTTGAGTTTTTCATGATTGCTGAATGTTGCTGTTTTGCTATGAGAAACAAATTTGTCTAACCAAATTATCAGGTCATCTCTCAATTCTGCTTATGTTGACTTAAGTCATAATTTCTCAGTAATCATGAAGTTAGGTTCAGTGGATGTTGTATTTCTCTTTCTTGTAGAGTTAATGGCTATGGAAAATGTCCAGGATGAGGGAACTTGCATTGATGTGCTTGTTCTCCATATCAATATTTATGTTAGTTGAACATCAAATCCATGAAGGGTTTCACACACCAAACAGATTAGTTCTTCTTGATGCAGCCAGCCCATGGTTGATTCCCAGTGCCTCATCAGATTCAACCATCAGATGAGACTTCCCTGGGTTGCTGGATTTGCCAGCACAGTGGATTTAGACTTTATAATCCTTGCATTTTGAATTTGGCAATCAAATTCAGGAACATACTTCAAGTAACTTGATTGCGATTTACTTGAATTGACAGGAAGCCAGTAAGCATCTGAATTAAAAACTATTGCAGTATCAAACTTCTTAAGGTTTATTGAGGCTACAAGGAAACATTCCAGAAACTCTGAAGAAATTTCATGGTTTTCAAGAAGTTATCATGAACTGGAATAATGTTGGATGTAGCAGATCTATATGGTTAGAAAGTCGGCTGTTCCTTGTCTGCCAATCCTCTATTTAATTTGACATATCCTTATACTCTCAACTATGAGTTGCAAGTTTCTGGGGTGACAAGTTTTGCATAGTGATGTTTTTTTCTTAAAGTCTTTGATCTGTTTCCAGGGACAGGTAACTCTGGCTCCCCCGCCCAAGCCCTTAAACAGATACCAGTTAACCTGGTTGAAGTGAAGAAAGCAGTAGGGGGGAACAACATAGCCATCTGCAGGTCAAGCTTGATCTGCCAAGGCTGATACACATGGAACAATCAATTCCTACTAAATTTGACTGACTTCCTAAACAGAACAGTGCCGGTCATATAGTTTTGTATTTCCTCGAGTGTAGCTGCCTTCCACAACATCAAGTACAGGGTGATAGAAATACTGTGAAGCTGCAGAGGATGTGGAAACATATCTTCTTTTGAAATATCTTACACTTGCCTTTAGCCTAAAAGTTGCAGAAAATTTAAACTGTCTTGCAAAGGATATACAGAATCAGATTGTGGAAGAGAGACAATCTAGGAGACCAATTTTTTGTTAAAGCATATGACAACACTCTGGCATGTGTGTGAGCTGATGTTGCCTGAATGAGGCACATCATGGACCATGATCACTAGTGTGAATCATTTTATCAGCCCATGGATGCTGCAAACCTTTGTTTAATATCGTTCAGTTATACACTCCGGGTATCACAGGCTTTTTTCCCCTCTTTTCTGGCAGTGATTTACATCAGGCCATTACCCTGCACATAATCCCTTTACACAGAGACTATGAATGTATGTAGTTTTGAACTTGGTCCCACATTTTGAGGAATGTTCACCAGAAGGTGTCACCTAGGTGATGTTCACCAAGTGTTTTAGTTACATAATAAATGTGTGAACTGTGAGTTCATTTTGTGACAACTTCGTGGAAGTATATTTTCCTATTTTCGACAACATTTGTGGGTTTGAAGTTTGAAGTTGCCATAAGGGCCAAAAAGAGCCATAATTACAACTCAAGCCTGTCAATTCAGTGCTAAGTAAAAAGATGGTGAAAACTGTAGAGGTACTCTTATCGTTATTGCAGTTGTTTGTTGAAGATGCGGCGCCTCGTCGAAGGGTTTGAGGAATAGTTTCGCGCGCGCG
>Ga0116229_10005315_pt1 | contig 21057 bp, 13 predicted proteins | sample S1TSphgellanicum_3_FD_87313 | JGI IMG/M metagenome (GOLD analysis project Ga0116229, IMG submission 87313) | Host-associated microbial communities from peat moss isolated from Minnesota, USA - S1T2_Fc - Sphagnum magellanicum MG | ecosystem: Host-associated > Plants > Peat moss > Unclassified...
CCCTATTTTCTAGGGGTAAATGTGGGCCTTGTGTGGTATGTGGGGAAGGGGGACTAGGAGAAAGGTTGGGGGGATTTGGGATTCATTCAAGACTTTTGGGAGATGTAGGATTTTCATTTGGAGAGTGGAGGAAAGGAATGGAGAAAGAAATATGTACTTTGTGTGTGATTTTAATGGAAGATGGTTGAAGGATTCAAGTTTCTTATGTTGCGTTCATGTTCTATTAAGTGTGAAAGGTAAAATTGTTTAGGTGATAAAAGTAGAATACTTCATTGAACTAGAATTTTTGCAATTTCTTATAAGACAAAGAATAAAAGGTTGACCATTAAGTAGTTTTTAGAGCCCTAAGCTCCTAACTACCATAGGAGGGTAGTAGCCAGTTTGTGGTGGTGGAAATAAGGGATAATAGACCAGTAGGTTACCTTTTATAGGTTGGAAGGCATTATGGTAAACAAGGGGCAATAGCTACAAAGGGACGACAACTAGTTGTAGATGATAGAATGTAGAAGGGGGAATTCAAGGGTTGTAAATGGTAGGTAGAGCCACTAGAGAACTTGTAGGCATGGGGAAGGGAGGGACAACAACGTTAAAAGGGTCTATAGACCCCCTAGGCAATATATGGGGATGTTGAAGGTATTATAAACCCAAGGACAATAATTACTCTTAGGTTCTCTATCTTTCTTACCTTGCCCTCTCTACATTTTACCCTCTATTCCTTGGATTAAAAAACTAAGTTGAGTCTAGGTCTAGTTTTAGACAATAGACCCTTACTTTCCCCATTTTCACTTGTATGACATCTTATTTACTACTTGAGTAGTTGTAGTAAAGTAAGTTAGTGAGGGTAGTCTTTTGTTTGTGGAGTAACAAGGTGTTAGCCCTACTTCCTAGTCGTACCCCCTAGAGGACAATAATGATTAGGGGCCATAATTTCACCCCTTAACATTCACCTTCCACTATTTAGTAAGGGGCTTCTTGAAAATTTGATTGTATGTGGGTGGAGGTCCCAAGTCACGCGCATGTTCAAGCTAATGCTCTTGTCGATCAACCACATTTTGTGGTCTAGAAACAACCATTGATGAACATGCAAGTTTTGCTTGTGGATTAGCCACAACGTGTGGTACACAAACAATATTGCTTGGCAAACATGTATACTTCATATCATTTCTATGATAATTTGGGGCATCCTCACAAGGGGCAAAATTAGGGATGTTCAATGCAACCTGACATTCCATAGTGTGCACAAAACTTTGCTTATATCAACGTGAACCTTTGCCCACAAGCCTCACAAAATCTTGACATCAAGGACAAATTTTTTTCAACACTTACACAATGAGATAAACCACAAACATGTACACATTATTTTATATGTAATAGCATTATTCTTGCATTGCTCTCCAACACTCTGTGGTAAATTACAAATGGGTCCATATACGGTTGGGGTACCAAAAAAGGACAAATGGACTTAAATACTTTTTAGAACTACTTTTTACAAATAAGATTTACACGAAACAAACTTAAGTGATAAAAATTGAATAGTCTAATATAAGATAATTCATGTGTTAATGGTGATTTTTCACATTCATACATAATTGTGTATGAATATTTTAGTTTAATGCCAGAAATGCAAAAAATCCTTGAAAATCCCAAAATGAGTTTCAACAGACAACTAAACATGTTTTTTGGCAAAATTACTTTTTGCACATGTGACTTGCATCTAAAGCCAGACATTTTGAACCCATTGAAATTATTTTTTATATCTAATAATTAAAAAAATGAGTCCTTTACCTTACAACCCTTTCCTTCAAAATTTCAACATTTTGAAATTTTTGTATGATTTGGTTTTTCATCAAGTTCATCCAATGAACATGTACTTTTATAGAAGGGGGCATGTTTTTGTTGTACAAGAAGTTTGATCTCAATTGTATGACTTTATGTATTTTTTTTATTACTTTTAAAAAAAATGTACTTTAGATACTTGATTACTTTAGTTTACAAGACTCAAAATGACATTTACATAGTATCCAAATTATTTTAAAACATTTTTATTAATTTAAAAAAACATCATTTTATCTATTGGCATATAACAATCTATTACAATTATAATAACATAAAATAAACAAAAATCCAAAGTTGTCCTTTGCAATCCTTTTTCAGTTAAACATTCCTTTTTGGTACCTTAATCGTGAATGGACCCAAATTGTATATAAAACCAAGTTAGATTTCTAGCTAATCATCCTAAATCTATGGATACTGCAAAATTACAACACGTGATGGCCACTATTACTTGTAATTCCAATCAACTTACATGTTTTCGCTAAACACACATCAAGGAGAATGTTCATCAGAAAGAATATACAAGGACACATGACATTTGCATTTTAGATAATATTATTTGCAGGATATTATAGACTCCTTGCATTGTTCTCCCAACACTTTTTCCAACACATTACAAATTGTATATAAAACCTTCAAATTTTTGGCCAATTATCTTAAGTTTATGGATACCGCATAAGTATTACAACATTTGATAGCCACTATAACCTACAATTCTAATCAATTTTTACATGTTCATTAGAAAGAATATTAACAAGACCTAATGTTTACAATCCAGATAATATTTTTTGTAGGATATTACATACTCCTACACTCCTTTCCAACATTCTCTTCAACATAATATTACAAGTTATATATAGAACCTTTACATTTATGGCCAATAATCTTGTTCAGTTTGTAGATACCACATAAGTCCTATGACATTTGATGACCACTAATATACTCTATAATTCCAATCAATTTACATCTCTACATCAAACACACATCAAGGAAAATGTTCATTAGAAAAAATATTACCATGACTTAATATTTGTAATGTAGATAATAAAATAATTTTTACAAGATATTATTGCATATTCTTTGTATCATTCTCCAACATATTACAAATTGTATAATTTCAAATTTTTGTGATCCAATTATTTTAAGTCATATATTAGTTCGAAATAATAAACTCGTAATTGGACAAAACATTGAGGATAATGTTTATCAAAAAGAATATTACCAAGATATCTACAATCCAAAGAATAATACAAATTTAGATGATTTGCAAAATTGAATGGTATAAACATGCCACTCAAAATGCATACTCCATCTTAGAATTTTTTCTTCACCTTTACTATTGTCTTTTTGCAAATGTTGTGAAAAAGCTGCCAATTGTCAATTTGCACACAAGAACAATGTTCGAGTTCTTGGCAATGCTTGTGTCCATTCACATTTGTGTTCACTCACGTCCATGTCCATTCATGCAAAATGAACATTTAATTTTTCAATTTACGGATATTTTTGGAAATAATGTTGCCAATTTATGAAGCCAAATTTTTTTAATTTTCCCAAGTCCTTTCCCTCTTTCACCAAATTTGGTTATTTCCTCTTGTGAAAGATTGTCAATTACCCACTTGCTTCATAATTTTGAAAAGAAAAAACTTGATGTAACTAAAAATCAAAGATATTATGAAGTAAAATGAAAAAAAAAAAAATAAAAAAAAAAAAAAAAAAAAAAAAAAAAAAAAAAAAAAAAAAAAAAAAAAAAATAAAAAAAAAAAAAAACAAGAACGTTGGATGATGAGAAAAATAACTTGAGGTTAAATTAAAATAATTAAATCTAATTTTATAAACATGACCAAATGTAGAGCAAACTAATTAACAAAAGGAATAACTTTGAAATCAATCACTAATCAAATCAAATGTGACCAATAATAAAAGAAAGGAAAATGAAAAAGGTAAGGTGGACCACACAAAATAGTTTCATGGTTTCAGAATTTGATTGAGTTTTAAGAGGAAAAGACCACATGTTGGGAAAAAAAAACAAGCAAATATTTCTGTAAGTATTGAAACGTTTCCATGCTCACAATTTACATCAACCTTCATAAAACTAAAAGACAATCTATAATAAAATAAGAGAGTTAAAAGTCAAAAACCCTAGAAAAAACATAGACAAAACAAAAAAGTGGTTTGAACAAAAGTGACATTGGCATTCATTTTCAAAGTAATAACAACATTTAGAGGAATAGTGACCCATTACCATAACATTTTCACAAACATCATCAAATGATAGAAATTCAATTATAGAGTCCATGCATAGTGTGCAAACACAAATCCGCAACAAATTTTGCAGTGTAGCATCAAATTTGTGGATGATGTCCTTGTAATGCAACACATTGAAGAGGTGGGTGGTGAAGGCCACGTAGATGAATGTCAATGTGCCCACTTTCAATATGAGTTGTTATTACTTGGTCTTTAGTCAAAAATTGGTGACCAATTGCCATAACAACCAAGAACTATGAACATCAACAAATGATGCAATTAATCTCCACTTTGTTGTTGTGCTCCCTAATTTCCCCATCATCATCCATCCCCAAGCTCCTTTTCAGTCCCTTATCACTTCCTTCTTCCTCCTACCACCTTAAGCAAGAAAAGACAAACTTGCAAATGTGTCATGAATATAAAATTGAGCAAACAATAAACAAGTATAAATGCTTCCAACAAAAAGAATTGAAACACACAACAAGCCTCCAATAGCATCACATCTAAATCAACATACCAAATCTAAACCTAAATCTAAAGGTTCTAATTTGTCATGACCTAGAATTGCTTGATATAGTGGAAAGAATAACAATCCCTGAAAATGATGAGTGGGTGTTGCTACCTCCACTCAAGTAGGGTTCAAAGTTGAGTTCACCAAATACCAAGCTCTAAGTATTATCCATAACCTTGGAAGAAACAATTGTAACAAACTTCTTTTTTTTCAGTCTTGGAAAGAAATGTACATTGTGAGTAAAAGTTTAGTGCTACTTCCTATTGTAGAAACAACTCCTCTTGGTGCAAATTGAAATGCAGGGTGTCCTCAAAATCATCCTTGATTTGTTTTGAAGATGCCTAAAAATTCTATTTTTAATGAAAGTTAATTAAAGGTTGCACTTGTTTCCCCCATACCTCTTGGCTTTCTAAAGAGGTATGGGGAACTCCTTTTGGTTCATGGGGTTTTTCGTCTACAAGGTTTAGAAGATTTGATGTTTTTGACAATTTCGTATCAATCATAATGAGATCAAAAGCTATCACTTCACAAACTTTAATTTTCTTCCCCAAAAATGGATGGATAGTTCTTCTTTGGGGGAATTTAGTGGATGTCAAACAACTAGATGTGCCATTTGGGCTAGGTTTTATGATGAAATCCATTGCTATGCATAATAATGAGCTCTTCATGGAAACATTATGCCTTGCAAACTATGACAATTAAAAAAATATTCCAAGGTTCTTCAACGATAAAATGTGTCCTCGAGGATGGATAATGGCTAGGGAGAACATGTTCCTTGAGGAAAAGGTGGACTCAAGTCGGAGATGGGGCCAAGGAGAGGATGTGGGCTGGGGGGAAAACATTCCATGGGAAAAAGGTGGGTTCGGGGAAAAAATGGGAATAGGGGGGAGGATGTGGGTTAAGGACAAGATGAGTCCCTAGGGATGGATAGTAGGGGAGATGGTGGGCTTAGGGACAATTCTTCGGAGAGGAGATGGGGTTGGGGAGATGGTGGGCCTAAGGAGGATTCCTTGGGGGAGGAGATGGGGTTAGGGAGAAGATGGGCCCAGGGGATGATCTAACCTTGAGGAGAGGGATTTGAAATGAGGGACAAACTAATTGTTTTTGGGAGAGCCAGGGTGGAGCTAAGTTTTGGCAAGTGAGTTTAAGGAAGCGGCGGGTGGGCTATATAAGGTGGAAGGTCCAACTAGGTTTAGTTAATTGTGACATGTTTGGTAAACAATGAGGTTCAAATCATAAGGATTCATCAAGTGCATCATCTGGGGTTTCAAAAACTAAAAGTTGAACTAGACTTCATTGTATTAAATTGGGTTTCATCCTAGCAGTTTTGATGATATTCATTCATTGTTTTCATTTCTCGGATGGCTTACATTGAAATTAACACCATGCATAAAATAACTTGGTTTACAAACATTTTGAATCATTCTTAAATTGAAATCCGAAGAAAACTCCAAAGATTAAATTGAAAAGGTCTTTCAAAAGTCTTCAAAGATTTGTTCTATTGAAATATTTTAAATTTTGTTGCACAACAAAGAAAGAAAGTTTTGTTTTGGGCAAGGTGAATGGAATGCTCATGTTGAAAGTTCAAACTAGAGCAAGTTCAAACTAGTTTTTTCAAACAAACATTGAATTACAAAAAAACATGATGTAATTAAAGTCGCTAGGTGCAAAACACCCCCTAATGAGTTCTGTTTGATGTTGGTTTGGCTTGTCTTTTTGCACACCTTTTTTGGCCTTGCATAGTTCTATAAGAAACCATGCAACCTGTTTTTCAATGTTCTTTAATTCTTTAAAAAAATGAAAAATATTTTATGTTGTTTTTCGTCATTAATGTATAGGGCCATTATTTTTTGCATTGTAGGCGCAGAAATTGAACCTGTGACCTCACTTACAAGAATCATAGTACTAATCACTTACATATTGACATGCCCTTTTGCTTAAGAAGTGTCTTAAGTGAATGTAGGCTTCATATTGAGACCACCTTAGTGGGGCATTAAGGTGATATGAGAGTTAGGCTTAAATGGGCTCTGTGAGGTTCGACTCTTTTAGAAGTCGAGAAACGTTTGGACCTTGGGTCCAGATGGGTGAAGGTGGAGCTTGGGTTCCACTGGCCAAAAGAAAACGACTTGGGGTTGTCTTCAAGACTATGGTGTGGGGCACCATCCCCTTAAAACCCTCAATAGATGATTGAATGTTGTCCAGAGTTGCCCTAGAAGAGGGCCAGCTTGTTAAAACACTTGCGACAATCAAGAACTGTCGCTTTAAAGCTTAAAGCCCCAAATCTTGAGAGAGGGTTGGCCTTGGGACGATTCGAGTCATATCGGCTTAAGTCCTTTGGACCAACTTTGGGAGTTAGTCCCGGAAGGCCCCCGAGTCAGCCTAGGGCTGATTTGGCTTTCGACCATGTGACTCAACTCTAGGAGTCGAACCTAGGCCGGCTCCAAGTTAGACTGAGACTTGATAGGGTCTAACAAGCCTAAATAGAAAGTCTGAGTCCATTCTGACGGTCGAGACTTTGGGACTAACCAAGTGTGCCATGGAGGTAGCTAGGAGCTAAAGGAGTCAATGCAAGAGAAACTTGATGAGATGCGTGGAGTGCAAAGGCGGCAAGCAAGAAAGGGCGTCACACATACCCTCAGGCATTGAGGAGAGAGGTTTATTTTTTTAATTCACTGAAGATACAAAGTCAAGAAGCGCAGAAATTTAAAAACCCTGCGGCAGAACAACGCAGTTCTCCGCAGGGCTGCACTGTCAGGCCCGAAACCAGCGCCGGACAGAGCTCGTTACGGGGTGTTTAGTGCCTCGCGTTAAGATCTGTGTTGGACTTTGCAAAGTCAGATCTTTTTGGGCATGGTCTACTTTCGACTTTGCAAATAATTCCCTAGTCCTGATTGAGCAACGCTTCATGGGATAGGGCTGACTGATGACCTCAACAAGCTTATCCAAGTCAGTCTGCAACTAAGTTACCCTGAGGTTTGATTAGTTCGCCGACCGAAACCGCGCAGTACAAGGGAGAATGGCAACATCAAATGGCAGCATCTGTTGCTTTCAAGGAAAAATAGAAAGGTCTAGCCATCTCCCAGTAAAACTGAACAAATCTGCCACCAGTGCACTTCGTAATAAGAGTTGTGTGTAGGGTAATGACTGAGGCCGTGGCCATTACTGGAATCTGCCTCACACTGGCACGATTCTGATAATACCCACCACTGCCAAGGGCATTACACGGCATTGGAAAAAAAAAAAAAAAAAGAAATTTCCCAAGATACTCATATCATGGGAAAAATTTGATACGATGCATTCCGAAAAATGAAACACTTGCACTTGTAAACGTTTTGTTTTGTGAAATGTCCTGTGGGTTCTTATGCTTAATAACCATTCCTCCCAATACATTATGTTCAGGTTGGAGGTCTTTATGAACCATGTAATTGGTGAAAACAGGCAAGTTACCATGAATAGTTGAGGCACTCACAATATTCATGATAAGCAAAGCACATGCACCAGTTACCAGACATAACCTTCATGATAACCAACACACTTGAGCTGGTTACGAGACACAAACCCTCCCTTGTGAGATCCATTATTTTCATCTGTATAGACAGTTATGAAATCTTCATCCAAGCAATGAGGGGTTATGGCATCATTGGGCCAATGAGAACCTAGGGTGGTAACCTTATGCTAACAAGTAGATCACTAGTGAACCAGAGGTCAAAAGCTACGGATTGTAACACACAACCTCAGAGCCAATCAGAGTGTTGAGATTCTCAAGAGAGATGTTGATGTTTTATGGAGTGGACCCCATTCCAACTAAGTCCAACCCAGTAAGGTGAGATGCTGTGCCGTCAAGTGGTAACCGCTAGGGTGTGTACAAGAGTGTAATTGACAATCCCCACCCTTGATTCAAATCATAAGTAGAATGAGCAGATTATTCTTGTATAACTTCGAAATAAAGTTGAGTTGTTAGGTCATCCTGAGCGGTGCAAACTGTTCTGAGGTATGTCTCCCCATGAAGACTATGTGATTAACTTATATGTTTGTAACATGAGTCTTGACCCCTAACTTAGCATCCCCTGAGTTGACATTTTAATTGAACCACTTTACTAGGACAAGAATTTTTGGATCCTGATTGAGTGTTGCAAGCATCTGTTGTGCACATTCAAAGCATGATGACACAACAAATAGTAGGCTAAGAATCTAGAACCACAATTTTTTTAGGTGTGTAGTGTGTACGGTTGCAACATTGCTGAAGTCACATGCCGTCTTGGTTTTTTTTTTTTTTTTCCCTGGCTCTACCTCTAAGGGAGAGACAACCCTTAAACCATGTAAGTTTTCGTTGGGTCTCTAAGTCCCAACATTTTAAGGAATGTGTGTGCATTTGTTCTTTGCTTTTGGATCAAACAAGGAAATCCTCATTGCAAGAAAGAATGAGGAAAACAACCACGTCGGGACTAAAGGACTTCATCCAAGTGATTGTGAATTGTGAATTACTAGGAATAGTGAGTTGATTATCTTAGGAAACATGAACATTTTAATTGTTCCTGGTTTGAGTTTTGAACATGCCATAAGCTACTATTGCCAGTTTGAACATGCCATAAACATGGCAAATAAGGGACCTGTTGCCAGTTTGAATATGCTGTAAACATGGCAAATAAGGAACCTGTTGCCAGTTTGGACATGCCATAAACATGTCGAATAAGGGACCTGTTGCCAGTTTGAACATGCCCTAAACATGGCGAATAAGGGATCTGTTGCTAGTTTGAACAGGCCATAAGCTTGACTGTGCCAGAGTGAGTGACTCGACAAGAAGCTTGATTTTCTTTCTCAATTATTGCTTTGTGTTAAAACTTTTTAAGAACAGTTATGGGATCTGTTGACAACACAAGGACAGTCCCCCTCCATGCTGTCGGATAAGATTATTTCATGGCGGTCATGGTTCCAAGGTGGGGGGTGAGGGGTGGGCAAAAGATGTCAAATAAGCTATGGGTCCTTATTATTGCAGGCAATACAAAACGTGCTGCCTGCCTCTTTTTTCCCCTAACTACCCATTTTGCTTGACCAAGATGTGTCTTAGTGGTGCCCGAACACACTTTGGTGGGTCAGGGTATGCAAGTTTCAAACTTGTAATGGGCACTAGATGCCCATTACAAGCCCAAAGACGTGCATAACATGGGTCCAAAGTGTGTATGGGCAGAACCCATCTTTTTTGAGAAAAAGATGCATTGGGCAAAAGGCAAACAAGGAAAAAGAAATCAAGCAATACAAAAGCAAAAAGAATCCATAGCTGATTGAAAGTAATTTTCCGGGTGGCATGTAAAGGGTCCCCCCCTTGGTGTCGGATAAGATTATTTCCTGGCGGTGGTGATGAATAATAGTGTGGTTTGTGGGGGGACTCAATGGGGAGCATATTCTAGTTTGATTCACAAAATAAATAAATTTATAGTGATCTTGAACATAAATTTTCCCCAATATTTTTCTCTATTCTTAGGGAAAAGTAGTCAGCACCGCCAGTTAACTGCAAGTTAAAATAATTAACACAAAGGCGGCCATTCTTGGGCGGTGGATAGGATAAGAATCAAGATAGAGCAAAGAGGAGGAGCTTCCTTCCTTGGTGAAAAGTCTTAATTAAAACGCTTGTCAGAAGGATCACCATTAATGATCTTTGTAATCCTTATCTTAAAGCAGAGGATGGATGGATGGATGGATGAATGGATGGATGGGTCCCAGCCTCCAGGCCCCACACTCCATTCCTCTATTATAAACACAGCAAATCATCTCCTGTGCATTTTGTAATTTCTCATTCTCTCAGTCCCTCGAGTCTCGCTATCCTTCGTCTTGTCTTTCGTGCAACAACAACGCTATGTGCTTTCCTTGGAACTTGCTGCTGCTTTCGTTTTCTCCTTCTTCTGCTAGCGAGCAGGAAATTAGTATAAGTTACGTTCCGAAAATTCAGTCGTGATAGAGCGTCTTGGATTGTTCTCTTTGTCAATTGTTGGCGCGAACAACTGTGTTTTTCCCCCTTCCTGAGGCGAATAGATTTGTGATCTTCTGTCGTGTTTTTTCCTGAAGCTTTGGTTGCGTAGATCCATACGCAGAGGGAATATCGCTGTGTATTTTTGGACGAGGTGTAAGAGGGAGAAGGTGTGGTTGTGTGCGAGGAGAACTTGGAGGAAGCTATTGAGTGTGGTTTTTTTCCCCCCCCCTGTGGTTTGAAGATTTGTAGAATCATGATTCATGCAGCGACGAATAGTGTGCTTTCGCGCACTGGCAAGTCGTTACACCAAGGATCATGTGCAGGGAGGAACTCGATGTTGTTCCATGGTGATGCGTCGATCTCAAGTCTTCAAAATAGTTCTTGTTGCGCTCAAAGGAGGAACAGTTGTGGAATAAGCCAGCGCCGTTTGGTTGCCGCGTCGGCCATGCACGCCGCTGACGGTGTTGCAGTCGGAGATTATTACACAACTCTCGGAGTTAGTCGTGGAGCCCCACGGCATGAAATTAAGAAAGCATATCGCCGCCTTGCTCTCGAGTTTCATCCCGACGTCTGTAGTGGTGATCATTGTTCCGTGAAGTTCCAGCAAATCAAGATAGCATATGAGGTTAGTGCTTCTCTTCCTTAAGTTTCCTTCTTCTTCGCTACGAGTTTCATTGATTCATCCTTCCTGCAGCTGGCTTCCTTGACAAGCTGCTTCTAGTAGCATGGGTTTTTTTCCCTTGGTTGCAACAGTTCAACTGCACGGTTTTTCTCCTTTGACGCAGTCTTATAGGAACAGCTTGTGTGTGCAGTCTCTCTCTAGTTTGAAGAATCACAAAATTTTTTAAGCTACGACTAAACATGGGACCCCTTGCTGAACTGTTTTGCAGAGTTTGCTCCAAGGGCAGACTGCACAGTTTGGGGATTTTGACGACGCTCTGTCAGATAACCTGGAAGGCTTCATGGGAGTAGGTGACGATTCATGGGAAGATTGGGAAGAGTGGATGGGATGGGAAGGTGCTGGAACCCGGGACTATTCTAGCCACATCAATAATCATAACAACTGAGCAGTGCCTTATAAACTGCTCACTGTTACCCCTGTAAGTAATATGCAGAACAGTCCCTGTACATACTTTTGTTATGCTTTAGGCTGCAAGCAAGCAAGCAAGTGCTTTGCTGCAAGCATTCAGAATTGACATAGCAAGGAGGTTGATTGATGATAGAATCCCATGACCCAGGTCACTACAATTGGGCCCATTTTTTCAAACAAAGTGCAATTGCAGTTGGCTGCAATTTCTTTGTGGAAATCCATGATTTCATCATTTCTATTGTGACATTTGGATGTGAGGGCATAATTTCCTTCCTCCCCACATGCAGTTGCTGCTAGGGTTTAGAGAGACAGCTACTTGTCAGAAAAAAAGCTGCTTACCATTGGCACTTTCAAACATTGTGCCTAGCAACATGGTTTAAGATGTAGATCCATTCTTTGCATGATCCGCAATCCTTGGAATTCACAATAAGAAGCAACTGGACTGGATCAGGTGCCACCTGTGTGCCTAGATCTGGCATGCTTCAAGATGTACAAACCATTCTTTGCATCCACAGTCTAGTGTGGAATTTTTATGAATGTTGCAAACACTTTCATCATCTTCTCTGGCAATAGTTTGGTTTTCAAGCACCATTCCTTCCTTGCTTTCTTTGGTACTCATGGTTTTTGCCCCGCTGGGTTTCTTTGGCTGGTCTCAGACCAGTTCAGATGTGTGATACAAGAGATTCAAGGTGATTTGGAGATAGTACTGTACTAGCACAAGATTGTAGATTTCTGAATAGGGTTTAGGATGGATCCTTGCTGAGTCAAAATTGTGCACAAGCTTGATATGTGTGCCTTACTCTTCCGGCAAAGAAGAATCCCAGCTGTGTGGTCTACAATTTGTTGTGAGATTGTAATCCACTGTGTAGATAGACACTTCTTGTGTACCAATCATGGAGGGAAGAGCTTCTGGTTCATGAGCTTTTGTGGCCAGAACACAATCACAGAATTCAGTCTTTTGATCACATCAATCATAAATGGTTGATCTCAACTCTGGTACTCATAAAGCCTCTGCACTGTGATCACACACTGGATAATCATGTACCTTCTCCAGAGCACTCTTACGAGCCCCAACCCCTGCTACTGACATTCACATCTGCATCAGAATCCTCAGTAATCTCACAGCACACACAATTGACATGGTTGTTCATTGTGATATTTCACGCGGTTCTCTTGAGGTACCAGTTTGACTTCACTACTGACTTGTGCAGTGCATACTAGAAGTCAGCCAAAGCATGCAACCTTGTGACATTTTCCTATGTATTTGCTCTATGCAGTTTGTGGTAGGTAAACCCCAAGGCCAAAGGCTTTACCAGAATAAGGGCCCACATAACATGGAGCTGAACTTGAGCCCATGTTGTGGTAAAGCCCCTGGCAGCCAAGGGCTTTCCCACACATAAAGAGTAAAGACCACAACTGCACAGCAGTGTTGCAGCAATAAGATGGGAAGCAGGCTTTTACATTTTTTGTAAAGCCCATGCAAGAAGCAGATAAATTTCTTTGATTTGTATCACAATGTCCCAATAAACTAAAGAAATCAGCTAGGTCTTCACAGGAGGATTTCCACACAGCAGCTCCATGAGCCTCATGCTCCAAAGAGCCTGTTCAATTAGTTATGTACAAGCTTCAATCTACAAGAAAATAAATAAGGATGCTTACAACACCTCTCTTTGTCAAAGAGAAAGTATGGAGATCTCTCAATCATGCCATCCCATTCTGTCTTACAAACACTACTGCAACAATACAAGAATCACTCTTTAACTGTTGCATAAATGATCACACCCCAGTCAAGTATCATATACAATGAACACGCTGGTACTGGAAATTACACTAATCAATACATGTAAGGTCCTCCATATGCATCAATCAAAAGCTTCAACAAGACCAACTTGCGGAGAGTATTGCTACATCTATTACTTCTTGATGATCTTGAATGGTTTCATGCATAGGGACAAAAGTAAGAAAACCACAAGATCTATCACATGGAAGATATAATGTCCTAACTATGGTTCCCTGCCTACATTTGAGAGAAATAGACAGGTTATGGTGCAGCTTTTCTTGTTTGCAACATCCATGTATACATTTTCTTCTCCCTATCTGAAGAGACCGAAAAATCCTTGAAAAGTTGTAGAGTTCTTTTAAACCAGAGACAAACTGGACCTGGAAACAGCTTCTGAGTGACAATTATGAGAGTCATATAATATCTCCCTTCCCCACCTCTCATCCACCCTGGTTGATCTACACAAGAAAATGTGAGTGGACATCAGAGTTGAATCTCTATCACGACTATCTTCAAAACTTTGGAGAATCCCTCCTCAGCAATTTGAAATCAGCCCCTTGTACTCTCATCAACATCAAACATGTCTTCTGGACTGTGCATCCTGTCTTCCGGGCTGTTCATCCTCCCCTCTGGTTCAAAGAGCTCTTCTTCCTCATGATCAGTGTCATACTCACCATCTGTACCCAGGCCAAAATGTCCAGGGTGATTCAGCAAGAACATGCATATCACTCTTCAAATAAGAGAGAAAATTCCCACATCTTTCGCCAAACAATTTGCTCTACATACCTGCTCAGTGAGAACACATACAGACCCCATAATAAAAATCACTAACAAATAAAAACATAACAGAATCACCTCTCTTTCACACCAAAATCAGTAAATACAAAAAGATCCAGCTACAAATACATACCACTGTCAGGTGGAGGTGCACTGTAGTCAATGCCTGGCTGGAACTGAAGGGGAGCCAGTTCCAGTGAGAAGTTCTCCAACTTTACCATTGCCCAGTCTCTTTCCATTGCTGCCTTCTTATCCTAAACAACAAGGAGATGACAACTCAAGAACACATGAAAAGTATGAAAACAGGAAAAAATTGACAAAATATGCTAGACACCCAGTCCAATCATGGCAAATCAATTCTATCCCAAGATCTCTGCAGAACTAAAAGGGCAGTCCCAACTTTCCAAGGGTTTCTTGACATCTTCTCTCTATGATTTATCACATGGAGTTTGTATGACATGATCTTCACATTGGGGAAGACCCAATACTCCAAAGTGTCTTTTAACCTAGAAGCAAGCAGAAATTTGGAAACTACATAAAGGTATCTGTAAAGTCATGCCCTGTGGGGCCTGAGTTGCACCCCTCCATAGGGGGTTCTGGTGCCATCTTTTCCTGACTTTACAGACAACTTTAATAGCTCCAGAATTTTCTTGCTCTTGCTAGTGAGGCCCTCACCTTAAAGAATCACAGATGCTTCAAAAAATTACCTAGACTCCATATCTATGAGATTGCAGAGGAAACTCCACAATCTCACATGAAGGTTACACAACAATGAGTGCAGCCATAACCTCATGAGCATCACTCACAAAGTGTCAGACCATCACCTTCATCATAAATAGCAGTGACAAGCTGCCATGGCTCCCCACTGCTTCATTGGCTCTTCAGGGTGGGTGTAGATAGACATGTAATAAATCCATGCAAGACTTCAGACAAACCATTACGCAAAACCTGTGTGTCCTGAGTTTTTCTCCTATTTGCAGAAGCAATGGGACTACTCAGTTGTGATGTTGACTAATAGCAATCAAAAGGCATGACTCTGTGAGCTAGACTCCAATGGATCAATGCAATGTCACCAAGCCATGATTCATCTGGTTAGCCTTTCAAGACGAAAAACACCTCATGCTCAAGCAGATTTCAAAAGACATCAAACAAATTTGGACATTACGATATAATCTCTTGACTTGAGTTTCACAGAGTAGAAGCAACAACAGATCATCAGCCCCTTGTTCTTTAAAGTAATCAAGAACAGCTATAAACCTGCCACAAGCTTTCCAATAAACTCTTTAGGCCTCTGTGGAGATCCAGCAAAGGAAGGAGGCCCCAAAGCATGCTCATCACTCTTCCTTGACCTCCAATTAAGTTCAAATTAGAATCTCTGTTAGAAGTAGAAACTTCAAACCAGAGAATGTAAGTTCCACATTCCAACAAATGGAGCCCAAAACACTTAATGTCTTGTTTGTTTGATCACAAATCAAGCAGGTTCAGAGGATCTTGAAGTCCTCTGCGAGAGGATTCAACATAGATAGTTAACCCACAACAGAGTGCATTAAGGGTTCAATAGAGCAACCAACAAACGCTCCAAAATGCTCTTTCTTTGACATCAAATTAAGCACAAATACACATGCGACAGCAAGGTAACCAACAAATGCTCTGAAATGCTCTTTCTTTCAAATCAAATTAAGCACAAATACACATGTGGCAGCAAGGCAACCAACAAATGCTCTGAAATGCTCTTTATTTCACACCAAATTAAGCACCAACACACATGCAGCAGTGCACCTCTCACAGTGTCAAAGAGGTAAGGAGAGTTGCCACCAGCATAATCAATCACAAAAATCGGATCAGAAAAGATGAAGACATTTACCTCCAATACAGAACCAGAAGTGGGAGGAGGGATGGACTCTCCTTTCAACAGCATGGATCCGAATGCAAAGTGCATGAGCCGAGTCGCCTGCCGCAGCGCATACTCCTTGGTTTCACCCTGCCCTAAAACCTGGGGGTAGTCCAGCACGATGGAGAAGAAGCTCTTGTACTCATTCACATTATCCTCCTCCGATGCCACCAACACGGGATACTCTAGGTTTTGGTTGTTCACCACGGCCAAGGCTTCCACCACTTCACGGGAAATCACCCGTGCTAGGGTATTCAAAAGTACACCCGTACGATACTCCCTGTGGCTGCTGGAGTTCACGGAGTCCGAAATCAAGGTGTAGAAATTAGGGTCGCTGCTACTCTGCTGCTGCTGTTGAGCCACTGCTTCCGCTCGCCTGCGCTTCTCTGAGTAATGTTTGCTGGGATACCGATCGTGATCTTCCCCTTCCCATGGCAATAAGGGCTTAAATTCAAGCCCCATCCTCAAACAAACCGTTGGACGTAGGACGGATTCTCTTTCACTTCCCACACAAGAAACCGAGAAAACACCAACCAAGACACAAAAACACAAACCCTAGGGTTCCCGTCCAGAAAGCTTTCCCCCCGGATCCAACGTCACCTTGCCCCTTTCCTAGTCCCAAGAACTCATCATGCTGCTGCTGCGGATCCAGAGACCAGGGCCGCAACAACCACAAAATGACCGCTGCAAGTTGAGAAGATTGTCTGTCGGAGAGAGCGAGAGCTCGAGGGCGCGACGACGAAGCAGAGCGGAGCGGGTCCCCGGCCGAGTACGTCGCAAGCTCTGGCACCTAGTTGAGATCCTAAACGAGATCTTTGAAACTCGTTTGAGGTCTTGAATGAGAAATCTTGACCTTTGTTTCTGAGATCCTAAACGAGATCTTTGAAACTGGTTTGAGGTCTTGAATGAGAATTCTTGACCTTTGTTTCTGAGGTCCTAAACAACTTCTTTGAAACTGGTTTGAGGTCTTGAATGGAGCTGAGCTTGTTTTTGACATCCTAAACAAGATCTCTGGTTTGAGGTCTTGACTGAGAGAACGTGACCTTGTTTTTGAGGTCGCAACAAGATCTTTGAATGTGATTGAGGTCTTAAATGAGATCCTTAAAACTGATTTGAGATCTTGACCTTGTTTTGAGGTCCTTAACGAGATCTTTGAAATTGGTTTGAGGTCTTGACTGAGAGATCTTAACCTTGCTTTTGAGGTCCTAAACAAGGTATTAAACAGGATCTTTGAAACTGGTTTGAGGTCTTGAACGAGATCATTGAAACTAGTGTGTGCGGTCCTGAATGAGATCTTGACATTGTCTTTGAGATCCTCATTTGTAGTCTTGAATGTAATTTTGCAATCATATTGAAATATTTTACATATGATTTTGAAATCATTTAGAAGGTATGAAATGTGATTTTGAAATCATTTCAAACTATGGAATGTGATTTTGTCAATCATTTTGAAGTATAAATTGCGATTTTTTGTCAATGGTTTTGAGTTGTAAAAGGTCATTTTAAAATTTATTTTGTGGCCCTCATCCTCAATTTGATCTTGAAATTTGGTTTTGAGGTTTAAAATGTGACCTTGAAAAACTTATAAAGTCTTCAATGTGATCCTTAACTTGTTTCCAAAATTTTCTATTTGATCTTCAAATTGTTTTGAAATCCTCAATGCGATACTAATAAAAACAACTTTAAAGTTTTAAATAATCTCCTGAATTGGTGAGGTCTTCTTAAGTGAGATCTTGAAATTTGTGCGCATGCTTTTTAATGTGAAATAGAGTTGTTTAAGTTTTACATGAATTTTTATTTTGCACTTTTATGCAAAATGGGAGGTTGGAAAATTGTGAAATACATCATGAATCACAAGTCTTATGACTTGCAACACATGGTTTTTTAAAAAATTTGTGATCAATATTAAAAAATTCCCAATTTTTTTGCTAGAAAAATGGCAAATTTTGTTTGTTTTTAAAAACAGTGTTACATCAATGTAAACTTCTCAAACTTTACTAACCAAAGCACTTGTACAAAAAGAAGTGGAAATAGATGAAGGGAGGATGTCAATTCAATTTGCAAATTACTAAAAATCAAATTTATAAACATGCATAATGATAACAAAGATGTGAACTCAGGTACGAACGAAATGTAACAAGGTGACAATGGGAATGGGAGGTGGATTTGCAAGTCGTGGTAGCTAACCCCATCAATATTGTTCGCTTTAATTTGCAAGATGCTTGCATTTCTTGAAATATAATTGAAATTTGTTGCTAAAGGAAAATGATTAGGATTGAAAGAGAGAACACTTTAAGCTGGAGTTGCCAACATCTTTGTTTGCGACATCATGATTGGGTGTCCTCAATAATTTTGAGATTTTGCATTTTTCAAGGATTGGAGATGTGTTGTTCAATCCTAAGGGATGACATGAATAGGCTTGAGGACAATAAAGATATTGGGGGACACGAGGGAAATGTCAAAGGATGCTATGTATCTTTGGAAAAAATGTTGGTGTTAATTAGGGAAAAAAATTTAACATTTTATTTTGGGGTAATTGGGGATGCCAAGAACATTAAAGGACAACAAAGACATCAAGCAATGTCAAGGACATGTTGGAGAACATTTAACAACATTGGGGAAATGCCAAAGATGTAGGGTGACATTGAGAAAACACCATAGGACTCAAGATTTATTTTTTCAATCAACAAGGAAACGTTGAAAAAATGACAAGAATGTTAAGTAGCATCTTGGAAATACTGAAAGACACCAAGCAACATTGGGGGACACCAGGTGGTGTTGAGAAAATGCCAAGGGACATCAGAAGGAAAAAGGGGAGCTTTTTGTTCCTTTTCTCAGGCAACAAGGGACATCAAGAAGACATCAAATGACAACAATAGTGCCAAACAAATGTGAGGGAGACATTGAGCAACGCTAGGCTATTTGTAGCTAAAGAGAATGTTTGCAACTACTTCCATACCAAGTGGAAGTCAACTTTGTGAACAATGGATACAACAACATCAAACACTATACATGCATCCTTATACACATGGTAACATGTGTATTATTAGCTAATTCAGCAATTTATAACACAAAGATCTGCACTTGCACAAGAAAAAGAGCGATCCCAGACTTGGGTTTGTAGTAAAGTTTCCACTCAAAATTTCGAATGTCACAGATCCAATCAATCACTCTGCAGTGAATTTAGCTGCTTTGAAAATCATCTCTGAACTTTATGCCCGCAATGGCTGGAAATTTTCTTGCCTGGGCACCTGGTTTTACAATGGATGATTGAATCAAATGATTTCTCGTATGATTTGTTTTGCATATTAAGCTCAACATTGTGCATAAGCCACTTGTTCATAATTAGCAATCTGCATCATCTCTGTGGAAATTGGATTTCTCTGGATACAAATTTGATTCAGCTTCGATGTCCAGGTGTAATAAATCTCCTGGAGCTGGAATCAAAACCCCAATATGTGGCTTTAGCATCTGCATCTCTCTGCAGGAACCTGGATTTCTCTGGACATAAATTTGATGCAGCTAGATTTCAGACAAATGCAATAATCTCCAGCTGCAATTAAACCCTCATATGGGCTTTCATTGAAGATGAGCTTGTTCATGCAGAAGCTGCTTTTGGGAGTCTCATTGATCCAAATTTATCTTGCAGATTAAGCTCAATGTACCATGTTATATAAAATTAGAAGATGATCTTAACTCATGTGGAAGGTGGTTTTGGGAACCTCATATCAGTCAGAATTTGTGTCAGGCACAGATTAAGCTTGCAACGAGTATTATATGAAAGAAGATCCAGTGAAAACAAGATCTAAAGATAGGAAATTGTGAAGCAAGATGGAGACAAATTGAAAAGCAATTATCAGGGAAGACCAAGTGATGAAGAAGATGAGACAAGTGATCAGAACACTCTGCAACACTTGGGTTGACATGTACATCTTGTGACGTCCTTGGATTTTGGGAGTTTTACTGATGGCACTGTGGTCCCAACAGCTTGATCATTTCATATGCATCTTCTCTGTCTCGATAATAAGCTGCTTCAAAAACTTTGATCCTGTTACAGCCACCCCACTCGTAACCCACCACCTAAGTTGGGAAGGAGGTTGACATTGCAGCTAGTGACCATCAGCACATGGCGCTGCAAACTCGTGGATTGCAGCTAGAAGAAACTATGAAGTTGTAGAAAGTGTTCTAGCATTGAATTGAAAGGCTTGTTTCACAAGTGCGAAATTTTTGGGATGATGTTGGGATCATCTTACTTGTAGCCCAATTTTTCTGTGTACAGACGAAAGGCAGCTTTGTTGTTCTTGCGGACATGTAATGAGACACTCTGAGCTCCATATACTTCCTGCATTGCTTTCTCTGTCCCACCCAACAGCAGCTAGCCTCCGAGTTTGTGGTCTTGGGGCACTGTAATTATGTAGACTAATAATAACAATGCAGCAGCAATTCCAGCATCATAAAGCTTCAAATGTATAAGTTGAGAATTTCTGGAAGCAACAAACAAGTCTGTAGATCCCTGAGGGAAGAAAAGTCATGATGGTGAAGCTAGGGTGGATGGAGAGACACCTGCAGATTTCATGAGCTTTGTGGCAAGACCAAGCTTGCGGTGTGTTCTAAGCACTGCCAAAGAAGCAATCTGGCCATGGCACACTGCAGACTCCTCATCCCTAAAAAATCAAGCAAGGAAGCAAAATCTTAGAGAGAAAAATTCAGTCTGAATTTATAGAGAAAATCTGCAACTCATATCATGTCCCAAAGACCAGCAAATGCCTAAATTGCTCAAATCTTCAATCCAGGAAGCAGCGGGGTGGGTTCAGGCAGCTAGCTCACAGACTGCCGAGCACATATCCCACGATCTTCTTGTCATAATCTTCCGCGACATACAGAAGCTGTGGCCATGACAGTACATGATTCATGTAAAACTGAACCCTAACAGGACCCCCCCCCCCCCCCCCCCCCCCCCCCA
>Ga0116229_10005317_pt1 | contig 21052 bp, 16 predicted proteins | sample S1TSphgellanicum_3_FD_87313 | JGI IMG/M metagenome (GOLD analysis project Ga0116229, IMG submission 87313) | Host-associated microbial communities from peat moss isolated from Minnesota, USA - S1T2_Fc - Sphagnum magellanicum MG | ecosystem: Host-associated > Plants > Peat moss > Unclassified...
ATTTGCACTATTGTTTCCATGTTTTTCCCAACAAAAATTACCAACCTAAGAAAATTGAAAACCAAAAAAGAAACATTGATTGGGGGGGGGGGGTAATCCAACTATTTAAACCCAAAATTTCACCAAATTAAATTGTCTTTACTTTTACAAAGGAAAAAAATGTAAAATATATTCTTACATCATTCAAAATTTAAATAAAATGTTGCAATTTTTTTCACAATTGTGTGATTAATCATTTGTATTAATGTATGATTTATGTTGTTAAAAAAAAATGGTATCAATAATTAAATGGTTATATTGAGTATTGAATAAATGTTTTTTCTTGTGGCCAATTTTCACCAATGTCTACCAATTTAAAGGGGCAACAACATCAAGAAAGGATTTTTTGAAAAGATTTTTTTTTTCCATCAAGTTTTTACAATAAAATATAATAAGTAACCATAATATTGAAAATTTTAAACAAGTTTCCAACTACGCAACTTGTTTATAATCAAACGTGACAATCTTTTTATGGATGATTACCATTTTAACAGCATCACAAAAATAAATAAATAACTTGTACCTAATCATATAGGGGAAAATAAAAACTTGCAATCCTACAAAAAGTGAACATATTTTATGTAATGAAAATAAAATAAAATAAACTTAATAAATGCATTTTTGAATTGACATTGAATTTTTAATGATTCTAGGTCAATTTAAACAAAAAGAAATTTGTAGATTTATCCATGACATGCAATTTCAAATTATTTTTTAAACCTTTTTTAATTTTTTAAATTTAAATTTATTTTTAATACATTATTGAATAAACTTCAAGATCATGTTTTCATTTATAGCATTTGAATAAATTTTCAAAAAAAAACATTTGTTGAAATTTGAATTTCCTAAAAGTTTTCATGCCAAACATAATAAATTTGAACTTTTCTTCTTTGTTAATAAAACTTGAAGTGGTTTGGTGGATAAAACTTTGGTTTGCTCTGATGAGGTTTTGAATTCAATCCTTGATAGATGTGTGCATTAATGTATTTTGTACAAATGTGGTTTATAAACATGTACATCGTGGCGAATATACTAACATGTACATCGTGGTGAATATACTAACATGTACATAATGGTGAATGGTGTAAAAAAAACATTGTTGAAAAAATTGGGAGGAAAAAAAACTTGAAATTTTTTCAAAATGTGTAATTTTGTCACGACATGTCGTGACAAAAATATAATCCGTGACTCCATGATCTAAAAAAGAAACAAATTTTTTTTATGGTGACATGGTGTACTATTGCACATCACATTAACTTGGGACCTCATATATCTATGTCATAATTTAAAAATAAAAAATTATCTAGTGTAACATGTGACTATCTAAAATGGCTAAAAATCATTTCATTAAAAATGTCTTAATCACCTAATCCTTTTTTACCAAAACCAATACAAGTTGGATATTAGTCAATTTTGTCCCATTTCATTTAAAGCCTCATGAATTTGGGTAATGGGAAAGGACAAGATATTTTCTTGTGATTTTTGCTTTTGAGTTAGGTTTCTTGGCCTTTAACATCAAAAAAGATATTTGTGATGGTTTTTTTTTAAATTGAAAAGATGTGAAGAAATGAAGGTTGATAACATTTTGTCTTTAATGTTGGATTCTAGGTTTAAATACTTATGTTTAGTGTCCTCATTTACTAACCTTGAACAAGGAAGGGTCATTATTGAAAAATATTATAGAAAAACCTTGTATCCCATGTTAAAATGTCGTTATAAGAAATCGTGTCCATCAAAACCACATTACCCTGCAATTAAAATTCAAAAAACAATTCATATACAACTATTGTGCAACTATCTCTTTAGATAAATAAATTGCCACATTAGAAAATCAGTTAGTTATATTATAATTGCAAGTGAGTTGAAAATGGGTCTTGTATATGATAATTTATACACATCATACATACATATGTAATCAACCATGTTTGACTTTTCATGAATTACATTGTAATTGCATGTGGCAACTACTTTAAAACTATTGTAAATGTGTCTAAAACAACTATGTTACAACTAGTGTATAATGTACATAGATGCAATCATGCCACATGTCCACATTTCCACCATTCATTATGGGATACATTTGTAACTAATTTTCGATTATGATTCCCATTAATAGAATTAATACGGTCATCAATGTGCCACTACTAAAGTATTACTATTCAACTATGTTATGATTATAATACAATTACTTATAACTCAATAAGGATACATATTCATTAATTATTTATATTTTCATCATATGTGTTTAATTTTGAGTGATTTAAAATGTTGTGGGAGTGCTATTTCAATCTCTATAAATAATCTTTAAAGTGCAAAAGAAAAGGAGTAATGAAAAAATAATAAAAAGAGAAATAAACTTTCCAATTAAATGTGTTTTTTTCTCTTTGGACCCCTCTTATTTTCAAACCTCATACCTTTCTTATTTCTTATTCATTTTCAAACAATTTGAAGTGTTATAAAAACATCACTTGAAGTTTTACAAGTCATCTTTGAATTCTAATAACTATAAAACAACATACAAGGAACTTTTTGGGTGTTCGGGAACTAGCCTTTGTAACATTTGGTGGTTTATTTTTTGAAAACTTAATCCCCTTTACTTTGGGGGGCTATAACTTTTCAATTCTATTTCATGTTTTATGATTTTTAGTGCACCAAATGCGCTAATAAGAGGGGTACAAGTTTTCTTGGGACACCATAAACAATGGAACCTTCTTTTTGGATTCAACATGCCTTGAACACTTAAATGTTCAGTCACTTACCAGTTTCATTAGTAAAAATCCTCTCATTTGCAACTAGTCATTATGTAATTAGCATGCAAGTAGTTGTCATTTGCAATTATATTAATCATGTTTGCAACTACAAATTTGGTATCATATAATTTTTGTGCCATATGGTTTGTTCCAATTTAATTTACCCTATAATTACATTTCAATTGTAATTAAAGAACAACAAAAAGATTTAACCCATATGTTTTATCTTCGAATCCCATGTTACAAATTATATAAAGAAAATTTGTTCTTTTATGTTTTCACATTAAAATACATGTGCCATTTCAGTATGAGTTCAAAAAAGCTTGACTTATGGTTATTATTTAGTTCACTTAGTCTTGTGTTTTTCTACCTACTTACTTAGGTAGATAAATAAATAGGTCCTATTTTTTACCTACTTATGTAGGTAGGTAAGTAGGTAGGTCTTAAGTAAATAGGTAGGTATGTAGGTTTAAAAACCTACCAACCTACCTATGGTTATGTATGACCTACCTAACTATTATATATGTATTACCTATATATATTCCAAAATATAATTAATATGTCATGTGGTAATTTTCAATTGTGCCACATGTCATAATTTTGGACCATCATGAATAATTATATTGGATGATGGAGATCAATATTTTGAAAAAAATTATATCCAAAAATCTTCATAGTGCCATGTGTCAAATTTTAATAGATGGATGACAATTAATGATGTCAACATGACATCATGGGTGCAATTATAATGGAGTTGCAAGTAATTGAAAATGAGTTGTTTTGACAAAATTATAATTGAGTTGCAATGAATTGCATTATATATATGGTGAATTGTAACTTTACAACTCATGCAACTTATCCATTAGCACTCATGACATATAAATATAATGAATGCCAAGTGTCTGGTGCAATTCAAAAATTGAATTACAAGGCCAATTGCGAAACACCAATTTTTTTCATATTGTGTTATCATCATTTACACCTTTGTCATTATATATTAACAAAGGTGTTGATGAAAATTATAGTTTGGACATTTTTAAAATGACAACAAACATAAATGAACTAATGAAAGAGCTTGTCAATAAAAGACTTTTGATTTTAAAGAGGTTTCAAATGAATGTGAAAGATATCAAATGTCATTGTCAATGGTTGGAGAAGCATGAATTTATGTTTCCTATAATTAGATTCCTTACCTATCAAATCTTAAGCATTATTAGTTCACAAATTGAAACTAAAAGGATTTTTTTCTTTAGTGAGAATGTATTCTAATTGAAACAAATGTTGTTTACAATTGGATAATTTAAATAAATTAATTTTTATGAACAAAAATTGGCCCAATGACCTTAGGATTGGTTGTAAACCTTTTACTAATTTGGTGGAGCTAATTGAAGTTAATGCAAATTAGAGGAGGAATTAAAAGAATTTGAAGGAACATTTGAAAGCGATGAAATTTTGGAAACATAATTTACTAAAGTAAAAATTGTGTAACATTTTAATCAATTTGCAGACAAGTTTGTTTTAATTGCCAATTTTTTTTAATTGAATGTTTTTTAAATGAATATAAATTTGAAATTTAAAATTTGAAAATTGAATATGAAATTCGACTATTATCACATTTGTGAGAACTGCCCTATTTGAAAATCGGCTTGATTAATTAAAAAAATTGATACTCAAATCAATTATTATAAATCTAATATACCCAAATAAATTATTTTCACAATTTAAATTTCAAATCTATATTCATTTTTTTAAAAATTCACTAAAAAAATTTTGGAAATAAAAACAAACTTGTCTACAAAATGATTAAAATGTTACAAAATTAGGTTGATTATTTCAAGTGTTGGCAAAAATTGAAACCAACAGTTTTCATAAAAAGGAAAGAACCACCGAACATTGGTACTAATTACCACTCTTAATATGCATCTATTTATTTAATAGCCACTAATCATTGTCCTACTTGCCCATTTATATTTCTAAAATAATGAAACCCAATGTCGACTCAATTTAGGTTCATCCACAATTGAATCATAGCAGCTTTCCAATGGACAATGTGTTGATGGCTTTGTTCATTTCTTGCTCTATGTGTCAAACTGGCACACACAACAATGCACCACCATCCGTTGGAAACTTGTTTCAACTATGGATGAAAACCATTACTAAATTCAAAGTTCCATGTTGATAAGCCATATTGTAAACCTTCCTACTTCCCCATCAATACTTATGTAAAAGGTAAATACTAAATATCATTGTTGGGCAAATACTTGATTTTAAAGGTTAAGTTAGAACTAATGTTGGTTGGTTTTTTTTTTTTTTTAAAAAAAAAATTGGGTAAGTTTTTTTTTTGAATTTTTTTTGGGATCACACAAGTTATATTAATATTATAAATTTTTGGGTGTCAAGTAGAATATTAAAAGATTGGATAATAACCATTGGTTATGCATAAAGGAAGGTTATCAAATAATTGGTTAATAACCTCTAACTAATTTGCCAATTATACACTAGTTATATAGGGGTTTTTTAACACCAATTTTAAAATTAATTTTTCAATTTTTAATTTTTTGTATTGGTATTTAAAGATTGATAACCTACCTTGATGATAATCGAGTCATCTAAGTAGGTTATTAGGTTTCAAAAATAGAACATCAAGTGATTATGAAATTTAAAAAATCGATTGGGAGGTTATTAATAATTGGCTTGGTAACCCAATCAAAACTCAATAATTGGCCAACATTAATCAAAACCATTGATTCTAATTCTCATTAGTAATTTATTGAATTTGGAGTTGGATCTGATTTTTGGAATTAGGTTTGGAACCAAGTTTCGAACTAGAATTAAGTTATTGATTTTTTCAAGAATTAAAACCAAACTAGAACCGAACAATGTTTTTTTTTTCATTTTGCACGAATAAATTTTTTTGCAACTTTGTGGGCCAAATTAAAAGCAATTTACTCCTTGGGTTTTCACATTTTTTTAATACAAACATACTTCAACATTTTTAAAAATAATTTGTGACAATGTAATTTTAGTGGCTCCACATAAATTAATGAATGCAACAACTTTTGTGTTTAGTTAATAGGGAGTGCAAAAATTTCAACATCTAAAAAATAGTGACTAATGAAAATCCATGTTCAAAACTTTGGTGATATCTCAAATAATCCAAAGTTATAATCCAACTTTTTAAAATATCTATTATATAGTTCTCTTATAATCTTTGGAATTTTCATAAACCTTGCACCTTATGTATGCATTTGTATACAATTCAGGTGGCAATTTATGGACATTGGAAATTTCTTTTATGGAAACATATGTATTTAATTCTTTAGCATTTCTCAATCTTGTAACATTTGTGGCAAATATATTTCCATACATTTTCCAAATTCATGACAATGCCATGTGGGGGAATCAAACCTTGGGAAAATTTCCTTCCCCATGTAGCACATGGCCTACCTACATAATTCAATGAAGTTAGTGGTTTAAAAAAAACCCATGAATTGGCATACAGATGTCAATTTGCCAAAACCATTGTACCAAACAAACGTGATTATGGAAACAAAAGACAACATAAAATAATAATGTTGAACTAACCCCTAGTTATCACCAACTCAAACAAATGTTGGAAATGAAGAACAAAAGAAAATTAAAAAGTAATTACAATAAAGGAATTTTGCTTGAATTTGTGAAAACTCCAAAAATCAGATATTTAATAACTATGCGTCATCACCATACTATACATGCATTTCCTTACCTTCTTGGATGGCAACATCATATGGAAAATTCTCAAGGGTGTAGAAGTGTTGGGAAAACATATGGATCACCAATTCCAAGTGATTGGTGAACTTATTTTTAAGCTTTGATTTCATAAAGCTTAGAGTGTTGAAAATACATTCATCTTCCATTAATCTGATAATTTGGACAATTGCAATCTCCACCAACTTAATAAACTCTGGGATGTGATGAATCACAACTTGGTTGATAATTAACCTTTTCCATAATCAGGTCAAAGGGTTGATATCATGTGGAGGCTCCATGATAGTTCAAAATTTGTTCTTCATGGAAAATACAAATGTGGATCTTTGCTTGGATCCAAGGTCGTTGCATCCAAAAGTGGAACAACCTAAATTTCTATAAAACCAACCTTCCTAGGTGCATAATAAAAAAAATTGATCATGTGTAAGTGTCTCCCAAACATGGATTTAAGATTTTCTTGTAACTAATATTGGGGATAGATCAAAGTCGCATCAAAGTTGCAAAAATGTTCAAATTAATCCCATAGTTGCAAATACTCCCAAAGGTAGTTGCAAATGACAACTAGTCGTATGTAGTTGCAAAAATGGTGGTTGCAATTTGGCTGATTTCTACTAGTGAAACAACCCCTTATGCATCCATGAGCTCATGAGAAGGAAATTGAATCTCCAACTTAACAATCAATTGCCTAGTAGCAATTAAAGCTTGTTGCTTCACCCCAACAACAACAACAAAATAAGTTTCATAGCTGGGTTACAAATGCACTAAACCTAGTCTCCGTGTTTTTATGTTCCACCCATACATGCTGACCATTGAACTCAAACCCCAAGTGATCAATCCCAATGTTTAAATTTGTGATCCACTTCATACATATGTCATCATGGTTGGTTTCCACCAACCCATGAAATCCTCGAAAAACATAATCATTGAAAGCCACAATAAGACCCGCATATAACTTGTGGAGATCAACTTGACAAAACTTCATTGTTGTCACAAGGTCACAAATAAATACATTGTGAAGTTGTGCAAACCAAGGAATTCAAAGTTTCCAACATTGGAATAAAACAAACCAAAGAATTTTCACATCACACGAGATTTGAGGCAACCAAGGGGACAATGATGAAATCCAAAGCCATTTTCATCAAAAGTGGCCAATGTTCATAGATAACTTATTTCATAGGTGATAACATGGAGATCCAATGTGATTTCACCTTCTATATGATCTTGTTTCCTTTTGTTTCCATAATCTAAGCTAGTTTAATAAACTAAACGTGTTTTTTCAAGCTCATAAAAAAATACCCATATAAAGATTGCATGAGGTTTTCTAATCATGGAATAGTTGGCAAGTTGGAAAGAAATTGCATTGCCAAATTGCACTTGTGAGCCATGCAGTGCATTCCCATCATAAATGGAGCATAATTTATATGGAGTTATATTGAAACTTCATTTCGAAATTCCTTGAAACACACTAATTCCATCTGCGCCAAATTATATAAGTCTATTAGCAATATTATCTTGAAAAAGTCCTCCATTGATCACCAATGAGTTGATCAAAACATCTGTAAGGTTATACAAGTTAGAACCATCAACAACCCTTTCTGTAGTCAAAAGAATGGGGATTTCACACCAATCCTTCACCACATATCCATGTATTGAAACCCAACTTTGGTTGTCAACACTTGTCATTTTTTCTATTGTGGGTGCAACATATTAGTAGAACCCATAACTTTTTTATTCACCTTCAAAACTTGTTAGTGGATATAATTAACCATCTTCCAACTCGTTGAATCATTCCATTGTTTTTAAATTCCTTTTCAATTTCAAAAAATCAAAGAGAGATTTGAAGCTATCATAATCAATTAAAGGTTTGCCCTTACTCAATAGTAAAAATATGGAAGCAAACTATATAGATTCTTTTATTTTCAAACATAACAACAAATTGCAATTGGTTAATAATATATATATGTTTCATTACAACATACTAAATGACACACCCCCAAGCTCCTTAATGGACTCAAAGGTGAGTCTAAATTGAAGACACCGAAAAAGCAAGGAGTCGGGGCACGTTCCTTAGCTCGTAACACTTTGAAGGTAAAGGGGCGTGCTGGAGCTCCGGGATGGGACTAGGAAAAGTGACAAACATCAACTATTCACACGAACCTGCACAAAACCAACACAAGGTGGTTAATGCATAATTGTAGCACTTTTGGTGTTAGGACGAGCCATGCGCAAACTTGGACTCACAAGACTCACCACGGCCCGGACTTGAGGGAAGCCACCACCTTCCCCCTTATAGTATACTCTGTGCCTCTCCATGAGGCCCACATCCAAATGGCCTTTTGTCCTGGGACTCCCAAGTGGGAGTCCCGAAATTGTCAAAGTTGGGATTCTCACAACTTTGAGGCCCCATAACTTTGTGTGCAGACCTTCGATTGAGATGAGGTCTAAAGTAAGTTGTAGTTCACATCAAGAGTTTTTCAATGGTATCTCGCAAGCCACCTGCACGCAAGGAAATTAGGGTGATTCCTGACTTTTAGTGGTCGGGAGTCAAACTGCCAATTTGACTCTCGATTTTTCTTTTGGCCATAACTTGTGTTTCAAATGTCCAAATGGGTCATGCAAGCTCATTTTAGACATCTACGTTTCAATAGGTTTCCAATGGTATGAAGAACTGCTCAAGCCATTGGGTTTTGACTCTTGCAGTCACTTTTTGAACATTTGGGAATCCACTGGGACTCTAACTCCCAACATGGGAGTTCACTTGGGAGTGTGAGGGTTCTTTCCCTCACATTCTTTTGCGCTTCTGGGGGCATGAGAAAACGACTCCCAAACTTAGTCTTGGCCCACACCCCTACAAGCCTTTTGCCTTGGTCGTGAGCCCAAGGCTAAGGTTACGACACTAAACCTCATTTTTGCATGTGCACATTTCATATCCATAATCTTTTGTCCATATTCATTTCTTTTCTTCTTGGCACGTTTTTCCAAATAATCCCACTTTAGAACAAATAGGTTTTTTTTACGTCCGATTTTTGTGCACAAAATGCATTTAACGATAGAAAGGATGTAGTCATTATTGAAGACTATTTCTTCCCAAGGCATTTTTACAAATCAAACCTTTTGAAATTTTCAAGCTACATCACTTGAAGCCTTCCAAGGTTTGTCGTGTCCAACATAAAATAAATGTAGCAACATATGCATCAATTTCAAGAGTTGGATTTTTAGACATCACCTTAGCTAGATCATCAAAAGTTTAGTGGATAAAGGGTGGAAGATTAGGGACAAGAGGAATTGAAAACATTTTTTGTTCAATGATGTACATGATGTTTTGCAGCAAAACTACTTTCAAGGTAGTGAATATTGTCTTTTCTACAAAAAATTGTTGTTGGAAATACCTTTTGAATTTGAAATTCAGAAGAGGAGCAAGATGTGGTGCCATTGAGTATTTTGAATGGCCATTCTTGCCAAAACTTCTTGCCAAACACAAAAAAACTATGCATAATGTATTCAACTTGACAATATTTTTGGATGTAGGTGCAAGAAAAGGCAATACATGAATCAAAGGACCAACATTTATAAGAAAATAAATGTTATTCGACACTTGAACCTAGCAAGTTACTTAATACCTAAACCCTTCCAAACATAATAAAACTCAGCAAAAATCTAGGTTTTGAGTACATATTTTTGGATGTAGGTGTAATTCATGAATCAAAGGACTAGCACTTACCAAAAAATAAAAACTATTTGACACTTGAATTCAACGAGTTTCTTGATACTTAAACCTTTTCCAACATAATAAAACTCAACAAGCTACTTGATATCTAAACCTTTCCAAGCATAATAAAACTAGGTAGGAATATAGGTTCTAGTTACATATTTTTGGATGTCGATGCAATTCACGAATCAAAGGACCAACATTCACCAAAAAAAAAACTATTTGACACTTGAACCCAACAAGTTGCTTGATATTTAGACCCTTCCAAGTTCCAAGCATAGTAAAACTCAACAATGCACAAAATTCAAAACTGAAGATGATTACAACAAATTGGAAACTTATAAAACAAAGATTTCAAAGCAAACAAAAACATTTTGTAGGTGAAAAAACAAGTGCGATGCATCTTTTTTGTGTTCTATAATGTATATATATTGTAAAAAGATACATGTTCTAGGTATATAAGGTTGAGAGTTGAGAAATTTAACACAAATGCATCCAACATTGTGTTTACTGCCTACAACAATGCATGATTATGCTCTAAATGTCACCCACTGCTTGCAACCTTGCCATTTCACAATAAACTTTCAACATAAAAACATCTTGCAACTTAATAACTATGCCAAAACTTGAAGCTTAATGCACTGTGCTAATGTGCAACAATTCATTCAAGCATTGGTCAATGTTTTTACAACTTTTCATGAATGTATGATGACGTTGCAAAATTACACATGATCATGATTGGAGTAGAGGTGAAAAAAGGTTCATCATGAACCTTGATGCTTGAAATTGACTAAACATTACATGAAAGGGTTGGCAATTCACTTGACAACTATGATGACCTTTTGACAAAATGGACAATGTTCAAAACTTTCAACAACGTCTATGGAAGAAGCTTCGACATGATGGGGAAGCTTGCGACTTTCGACTTCCTGGTTGCAACAACTATAAACCATAAATGTTGGGAGCTCTTGCAAAAGAGGTGCATTTTTCACCCGTGGATCCCTGTTGTAGATTCATGCCACTTCTAGCCAGGTTGAAAACAAGAGAATTTTTGCTAGAAGAAAAACCACTAGAACCGAGATCCCAATTTTTAAGAATTGGAACTTGAACTAAGAACTTTTTTTTTTTTGAGAAAAAGGACTAAAATCAAGGGTTAACTGAAAGTTAACCAGCAGTTAATCACAGGCTTTGATCCAGGTTACCCATAATTGGGTCTGAATTTTGGAACCGGAACCAGAGGTTATTCATAAAAGTCGAGAACCCCAACACAGGTAACTACCATACTTCATGCAGGTAGGGAATGCAAGTCGTTCATTGCATGTATACCAGACAGACACTGGTGGTTACTATGAAGGTAGGTAAGTAAGTAATGCATTTGGTGGATGATCTTGGTGAGCTTCAAATCTTACAAAATGAGCTAAAAGAATATAGTGGGTTTTGTGCAGTGTTGAGTCTAGTACCAATTTGTTAACATACCGAACTTGGTCTGGTATTATTATTATTATTATTATGATTATTATTATTGGGTCATTTTAATTCTAATTTTTCATAATTTGTTGGGTTTTGTGTACAATTAGGTACTGGGGTAGTAAAAGAAAGGGTTTCTTGCTGTTTGTTTTGTACATACTTACAAAAGGATCCAGAGTCTAGACTCTAGAGAACAGAGAGATAGATATTACAAAGGACAGAGTAGCCACCAAAAGTGAGCTCTCAATAAATTCTCAAGTGTGTGTATGATACTGACAACTTTCTACATCTTATATTCTCTGGAGAGAGAGAGAGAGAGAGAGATAGTGAGCTACTGAAGGGACACAAGTAAAGTACTCCAGAGAGAAAAAACACACACAAAATAAATTGCTAGCTTATAATAAGTTAGCACTCGGGCGTGTTTGTTTGTTTGGTGATGATACGATCTATCTATGTATCTATCTATCTATCACTCGATTTGTCACAAGTTCTCATTGGTGGGTTCTGAAAGGGGCGGCTTGTTGGGTTTTGGTGGGGAGCTAATCAATGTCCAAAAAGATGGTAGCCTGTGAATTTTTATTTATATTACTTATTTGCTTTTCATCAAAAGCAACAAAAGAAAAATTTGAAAGACTGAAAAGAGTGCAAAGCTACTATGACTTGCATGAAATAAATTTGTTTCCCTGTACAGAAAACTGAACAGAGAAGAAGCAAAGCATGTATGTAATGTAGTAGCCTGGACTATACGAAGTTATTGCATGTAAGTTGAGTAACCTAGTAAGTAGCTGGCCCGCCCACCTGGCCCCAAATCTTCAGCTCGCTACATGCAAAACAGAACAGAGTTCACATCAGCTCTCTGTGTTCAGCTAATATAATCCATGTGAGTAGTAGTACTCACATGGATTACTTATATTACTATTGTAAAAAGTTTGAATGTTGTTAACTTACTGTAAATCAAAAAGAAAAAAAAAAAACTGGATTTTCCATTTGTGTCAAAAAAAAAAATATTTAAAAAATATTTTTTAAAAAAAAAAAACGGTTCCAACTTGTCATCTAGTTTTTACTTGGTACAATTATTACATGTTGTGTAAACTTCTTCTTCTTCGTGGTTTGTAAAATTAAGCTTTTGTCCGTATCTTCTACACATGTGGTATTGATATAAGATTCTGAACCCCACTCAACCCCCCCTCCCCCTTCCCCCTTTGGCATGTGAGAGATCTGGTCATGAGTCATGAGTTCCATCCTCTGAAGCAAAAAGGTGGAGCATTGTAGGGTTTTAGCCTGTAGGGTTTAAGCTTGAAGTCCTTGAAATTGTCCAGCCAGCCAGCAGTTTTTTGGACTAAATCTTGACAGAAGAAGATGACTGTGACACAATCTTGATTTTCTTTCTTCTTGCCATCTATAATGCATGCAAGCATGCATTACATAAGATCCCCACAACATTTTATCCCACAAGCTTTGCCCACAGGATGGGGATTGTCATAAGGTCTAAAAGATGAACCAAATGGGAGACTCTTCAAGATTAGTTGAGTACGATGGTTCTACTTTGATAATGTCCGATTTGTATTCTCCTCTCTTATGTGTGCACTAATGGTGGGTTTAATAATACATGAAGTGAGATTGATCTGTTCATTGAAGTGTACAATTTGCATCCTAAAACCCTAAACCCTACAATGCTTGTAGAGACACCCAAGTTTGAACCTGGCTTTTAGTCCCCATTGCCCAACTATACAACCAAAACCTTTGTACAACCTAAGTTACCCTTTGTTTCCAAATGTGCCCCCCATATGTGTGCCCAATGCCAATGGTAAGTAAGGCCCAAATGATGTGCATTGTGCACCTGTTGCGGGTGCATCTCTTGTCTATAAGTGCACCTGGGTTGTGATGCATTTATGAAGCCACCCAAAGTCAGGTTTTGAGCAGTGTTTTTTTCTTTAGGAATGTTGTGGTGCAACCAAAGTGTCGATTTTTCATCCGTAAGAAAAAAGTGGCAATCATCCTTTTGCATGTTTAGCTAGATATGGCTGTTGGTCAGATATAAAGCAGTGTATTTTTTCGAATAAATTCAACTAATTTTGCTAAGCTTTTGGAAAATTTCACCAATTTTTTGATATCACAAGATTATTATTATTTTTTAAAACCTGATTTTTAATTTATTTGGGGTTTTATTTTTTTCCCCTGTTATGGGTGGTATAATTTCTAACTTAAAAAAAAGTGGTATTATGAATTGGTTTTTTTTTTGGAGGGGGGACTTTTCAGAGATCTGATCAAACCCACTATTTGGGTTCATAATACACATCTCTCTCACCCCTGTAACACAACAGCAAATTGAGCTGTTTTGTCCAGTTGCTAGTATTTTTTTTGCACTTAACTTTTGTCTTATTGAATTCTTCTAAATTAGATTCCCACAGCCCATTAATGGATCCATTATCATTCAGAAGCATACATACATGTTTTCTGAAGGAAAAAAAGTTCTGGGCCCAAATTTGAAACAGAACTCTACAGAAAGTCATACACAATTATTAACTATCATCATCATCATAATGAGGGTCATAATCATACTCAAAGTTGACAATTACGAAAATGAAAAAAAAAAAAAACTTGTTCATGTGGAAAATTCTAAGTACCATGTAACAATGTTGAAGGGATTGCAACAATGTTGCATCACAATGTTACCATTCTATAATCCCATTGTGAAGACGATATTTGGAAGTATACCTTGTGCTTGAAAGACCCTAAACCCCCCGCCCACAGTGGGGTTAAAGAAAGGCAGATTGCACAACAACCCAGAGACCATGAGACACTGGTAGAGTCAGAGACTTGGAGGGAGCAAGCAAAGAGCACCAAATGACCCAGCGGGAGCTGCATGGTGTACTACAAACAACGACAACGAAAAAAAAAACACGACAACTATGATGTACTCCAACAAGTGAAGCACATTCCATGGTACTTTAATGTCTGTAACAACTAACAAGCAGACTGCCATTTACATCAATCTATTGGCTCCTTTGTTAGATCGTGAGCTCACGGAATGACCTTGTCCATGAGCTCTTTCAGATCATCTTGTAACTATTTAAAATCGTTTAAAACTCCAGAACCCAATGTAATATAGTAAGTTCTAAGGCCTTAAAACAATGGTAGGTACAGTATTTGATTTTGATTTGCGCTAAAAAGCAACAGTTGCTTCTCTTGTTGAAGAGAGACTTCACCTCCGTCTTCACCTTTGTGTGTGTGTATTTATAATTAGACATGCATACTGATCAAATGACAACAGATCTTGCAGTTTGCAGGGTGCATTGAACAAAGCTGTGTGACAGCCACAAACATTAGCGAGCGAATAAACCTTTTTGCCCATTTAATTCGCACACTCACTCCAATGCAATGAAAGGATGGGTTGATACACTGCTACTTTTACTATAGACTCTGGAGACAAGTCGAATGACAAAAACCTTTGCTACTTACTAGAAAGTCAGAAGACAGTTTGAATGACAAAAATCAAAGATACACGTGATTTTGGCCAACTTTATTAATCTCCAAATATACATTACCCTAGTAAGAAATGCTTGTACTATTACAAAATGTGGGTGCAATTCATTAGTCCCTGTTCAGTGACCAATGAATTCACTGCTTTTTCACTGGTCCCCGTTCACTACAACCAATGGATTCACTCAAAATCCAATGAAATCAAATGAAATCACTTGACATACATGAACACCTTTTGTTGCAATGATGGGTCTTAAAGAATTCGACAATATGTTTTTGCTTTTGGTACTAGAAAAAAAAGGAGCCCTTGTGGCTGTGAGCTTTGTGGACCCGAGCTTGGCAGAATCTGGCACTTTGAGAGCCCCTTTCTTGTAGCATAAATTGGTAGCAGGTTTGCTAACAATAAAACAAAAATATGTTGTAAAACACGAGCAGTAGTAGTGGGAAGAGTCTTTATGCATACTCCTTAAGGGTAGTAGGATGGATCTTACACCTATAAGTAGGCATCATTTCCCTCCCCCTTTTGAGGATTGCTATACATTTTTCTCCTGTTTCCTAGGAGGGACATTTCATTCATGGATAATATTATAAGGTGCCCGGGCTCCAAATATAGTAAGATTTTATTTTTTGGGTTGTTGTTGAGTGCATTAATGGACCCATTTGGACACTGGAGCAGTGTTTTTTATTTTCAATTTTGTTATTGGCAATTATCCACAAAGGAGATTTAGCCATGTTTGGCTATTGACCAGCTATGAAAATAAAATTTCATTTAAAATCCTTCTATATATCATGGCTACTTGCTTGAAAAATGTGGAGAAACACGGTGATTTTTTAGAATTTTAGAATTTTTGGCGATTTTGCTTTTCAAAAGGGGGAATATTTCACAATGTATATATATATATATATATATATATGGATAGAAAGATATATAATTGCTGAAATTCAGCACCAAAAAAAATGCTGATTTGGAGGCCTTCTCCTATGCATAATGGGAAAGAGATACATAAATTCATTCACTCTTGTGCCCTCAACACCACCTTTTGCTTGAATAACAAGGGTTAGTTGCTATTCATCGTGGTTCATCAAAATCCCATTGTGACCTATCTTTCCCCAATGTCAATTGTCAAAATTATGCTAATGGGCGAATCTTAATTTATTGCTAAAATACATGAATTATGAGGACAATAAAATTATTCATAAAATAATACTCACTTTGGGCTTCACTTTATCCACTCATTCTCCCATTTGAGCCATCCATAAAGTCCACAAAAGTGAGGGTCACTCCTCAAAACTAAGGATGAAAACTCTCAATTCATCACCTTAGTTTTTTTCCTCATCACCCTACAATCTACCGAAAGGAGGGGTTAACTAGTTTAGGACCTACCTATGGGCTACTTAATGTGGTTTGTCTATAGAGCTATTAAGTGAAATACCTATGTTAAGTGTTACCTAGGGAGCTACCTAGGACACATTTAAGGACTACCTAAGATTTATTTAGGGGCTAATTAAGACAAGGACTATCAAAAGGCAGGTTGTTACATAGAACATACATAAGGACTTATCTTAAATCATGAGATATCTAAGGATTACTTAAGAAACTACATAGGGTATACACACGAAAGGCTACGATTCAATGCTATTTAACCTCTTAAATAAGCCCTTAGGTAATTTCTAAGTAGTCCCTAAATGGTCTTTTAGATATTCCCTAAGTAACTCCTTATGTAGGTCCTATGTAAGCCCCTCTTGCACTATGAATCAATTCTACCGAACCCCCTTAATAATCCTTATATTATTTCGTAACATAAGAAATTGTTTATTAACCCTTTCAGTAGGCTTTGTGTAATTCTCTAAGTGTAAGCCGTTAAGTATCCCATTACCTATGCAAGCCTCTAGGTAAAGACTAGACACAAACAAAACACAAGAAACAAGAGGAAACTCAAATCACCTTGGCTTGAAACAAAAACTGAGTTTCTTCCTCTATTATTTTAGTTTGTGGAAACCCAATGTGCCTTTTGATTGTTGTCCTCAAATACAATGAAAAACTTTAAATATTATGCCAAAAAAAAAAAAAAAAACTAGACTAGATGATGTTTATGAATGTTTTTCTTTTGCAAACTTTTTATATAATGGAAGTGGTGATCACCAGAGGTTGGGTGGGCACTTGCTTTGGCGGGTAAGAACTAAGAACCATGAATTTCAGTTCCATTAGGCAAGAGCTCCTGGATCCAAACCAAGACTGACTTTCAGAATTGCCAGAATCAAAAATTTAATAAAAAAAAAAAAATCATTTTCTTTACAAAGTGAACCTGAAACCAAATTCCAATTTATTTTTCAGAAATAAACTGGAACTGCAGGTTCTTCATAAAAAGTAAAGAACTGCCGCCAACACTGTCACTCTACCCGACAAGAAGATAGAGCCAAATTATACAATTCTGACTAAATTCAAAACCCTGAAAAATGGCAAAACTTGGCCACAAAAAAACAAGTTGTTGTTACCAACTTAGTTAGAGAACCGTTCCATGTAATACGAGTTGCCACTTTGTTTTTTGCTTGCTTAGAGTGGGTACATGAGTGGGTACATTGTTATTTTTTCTGGCACAAAAATTTGACCTCAAACAGTTGAATGAAACATTTGGTATGTGTTGTATTTGGTTTTCAACTTATGCGGGGGTTTTTCCATGTTGGGTTGTGAGAGCTTTGAGGACTGAGCACTTTTAATGGATCTCTCTGGAAAGAAGGCCAGGCCCCTCATAATTGAGGCCACTCCAATACTTTCTCTCAATCCATCTTCTTCTCATGTCTTCATACTCTTGGCTCCTTGGGTTGGTCATCAATCTATCTATCGAAAAGCAAAGCTTACATACATATATCTTTGTACCTTTGTTGTAGGCTTTTTCTTCAATGATACAACCTCTGGAGTTTGTCTGGCATTTGTGTACATTTTCTAAATGGATTTTTGCTTGCGGAGGAGTTGTAGTAGTGGGGTTTGGTTCCGTACTATAAATGCTCTACTCTTATTTTCTTAATTTTAGTTTGCTGATAAGGTACCTAGTCTAGTCTCGTCTAGTGCAGCAGAGAGCTAATGAATGTTTTCCAAGTTGTGTTTGGGTGTGAATACATACATATCAAGGATCATTTGAGATTCCACACAATCTACATCTCTACAACAACAACTCTAGAACTCGAAGGTTCATTTATGGGTTTTGGTGATCATGTTGTGACTGAACTTTTTTTGAGAGGTGAAACAACGTCTCTTCCACATGTATATGATGGAATGGTGCCAGATTTTCAGCAGGGCCATCTGCCACTGAAGAAAAACAAACAAATGCCCTATTTTCAAGCATGTATTGAATTGGATTCTATTATTGACAATTCTACATTGATAAACTGGCTGTTTGCATGCCGCTATGTGCGGCATGCAAATAGCCAGTGGGTTTGGCTCCTTCTTGGCCTTGATTCAAGTACTATGGGTAAAATAATGCTTGCAAAGTTTGGGTTATGTATGTCTTGTTGCATCCTGTCTTTTCAACTTTCCTCCTAAATAATTCATACACAACCATGCAAGCTTAACACACGCATACACGCACACACACACTATATGTCATTAACTTATGCTTTTTCACCGAAGGGTACTTCACAAAAAAATTAAAAATTAAAAAAATTATATATATAAATAAATAAATAAATAATATGAGATTGCTCCTTACACTTGATAAAGCAAACGAGTGAAAAAAGCATTACTGAAATTGGGCAACGCAAAGTGAGCCCTTATTTTGATAATGCCCTCACCTTTGTGTTTTACCTTTACACTTCACATAATTTCTTGCCATGAGCGATTGTGTAGGTAGTAGGTACGTGGCTTTACCTTACACTTACATAATTTCTCGCCATGAGCAAATTGTAGGCAGTATGTAGGTACGTGATGATGAGAATTACCCCAGCAAGTAAGGAATGCAAGGACTCTGTGTGTGTGTGTCTCTCATTACATGGCGACAAGACTTTTAAAAGGGGATGTGACAAAACACAAGTTCCGAGCTACAAAACACACACACACACACACTCAACAGGCCCCCTACTTTCATAAGGATTTTGAACATGTTGGTGCTTTTACTCATCATTCAAGAGCAAAGCACAATAGATAGGCTAGGTGGGTAGTAAGTAGGCTGGCTGGGTTGAGACTTGAGACTTGAGAGAGCTAATAATTACACTCTTCTGAATGACTGAAGAGTGAATCCCAACAGCACTCAAGTCCTTTAGTATCACAATAAAAAAAAGTCAATTCATGTCCATTTTCTTAATTTTTGGTGAAATTTTGCCACTTGCTAACCGAAAAATTCAAGTGCCACTCATCCTACACACAAATAAATAAATAAATAAATAAATAAAAATAAAAATTGTGAAAAAGATGTGCAAAAGTCACAAGATTTAGAGGGAAATTTTCTTTTGAAATTGCCATATTTTGATAATAGGTTGCCAAAATATAGTACAATTCTTACAATTTTTCTACTTTCATGTAATCAAATTTGGCTAATTCCTCTTGTGGATGATCACCAATGTGTCTATATTGCAATTTTTATTTTGAAAAAAAAACCTTGATCGCCACCACCATTGTTTTTCAATGAAATTGCATATATATATATCATCAAGAGATTATATAAAAAAAATTTGCCCAAGCAAGTTCCCTTTTTCATTTAAGTGTATAAAGTGTTCTATCTCACTTAAGGAATAATTCAATATGAGTAAAAGAAAAAGGTTAGGGAATGCAAAAGAAGAAAATCTCATGATTCCCATGTGCATTCCCAAATCATGCCTTGACAAGTAGTGCCCAATTTTGTAAATTTATAACCACCCAAAATAATAATAATAATAATAATAATAATAAATTACTTACAAAACTCTTCCTAGCTTATTATATGTTAAATACTAATTTTCATTCCCAATAAAATAAGCATGTGGATTTTTTTATAACAAAATTATCCATTTGTGAAAGTAAACTAGTACTTTGTACTTCATATGTGAAATTCAAGGTGGTGAAAAATTCTGGAGATTTGCACACAAGCAAAAACTCCCCATGTGCACCTAGCAACTAACTAGCCTGGCTAGGCCTTTTTTTTGGGTTTCTACTACTTGCCCCATTCCCCTGGGGCAGAACCTGGAGGACATGGAATCCTGGCTTTTCTTCCAAAGACTAGGTGAAACCCTAAACCCTAAACCCTAAACCCTAGTAAGTAAAAGTAGGCTAAAGGTGGTGGAAGAAGAGCTTCTAAGGTGTAGTGCCAAATCTTCTAAACCTAGAAGAAGGTAGCTTCCTCAAATTCTCCTGCTCAACAAAATCTTTGGGGGGGGGGTGTCATACTAAACCCTAAACCCTAAACCCTATACATTCTAGGCCCCTACAATCAAATGTAGGCTAGGTGGGGAAGGGGGGTGTAATGCCTACCCAAAATTTGAGACTAGAGGGTTGCACAAACTATTGTATTCCTTTCCTCTTTGCAATGGATTCTGTCTATTTGTGTCATTAACTAAATAAATAAATAAATAAATAATATATTTTTTGAGAAGGTTGTTCTTGTTGTTTGTGTAGGTAATAGATTTTCCATGAACATTTTGATGGATAAAAATTAAAACAAAGAAAATCTCCCCCCTTTTACATATGTGTGTGTGTGTGTGTGTGTGTAACTTTTCCCCAAGTTTGGGTGTGTAATAATTTTTTAAAAAAAAATCCAAGGGCAAAATTTCAAATTGTTCTGAATTTTTTTAAAAAAATTCACAACTTCCATGGTTTTTTTTAAATTGCCAAAAATTGAAAAAATCTAATTTTTTGCCAGATTAATAACATGGTTCGATTAGGCAGCCA
>Ga0116229_10005318_pt1 | contig 21050 bp, 7 predicted proteins | sample S1TSphgellanicum_3_FD_87313 | JGI IMG/M metagenome (GOLD analysis project Ga0116229, IMG submission 87313) | Host-associated microbial communities from peat moss isolated from Minnesota, USA - S1T2_Fc - Sphagnum magellanicum MG | ecosystem: Host-associated > Plants > Peat moss > Unclassified...
CAAAACGTTTTATAACTTGGAAAGCTTATTTTTCTTCTTGTTAGTTTTTCATTACTCCTTTTCTTTTGCACTTCAAAGGTGATTATAAAATATTTAGTAATTATGATTACTTAATGAAAATATGATTTTGATATTATTATCTAGTTTAAATTAATAATTATTTAAGACGTTTATATGCTTGTAGGTTAATTAGTGTAGCCTATTTACATTAATATTTTAACATAAATAATAAATTTTAAATATATAATATCTATTGATTATATATATATAATAGATTATCACTATAATTATAATAAACACTTAATTAATAATTATGATTATTTATAATAAAATTTTAATATTATCATATTAATTGATTTTGAATAATTTTTTGTTTAATCAAATGTTCATTTTCTGAAAAAATATTCCAAAATAAAATAAAGTTAAACATATTTAAACCATGGTTTAGTTTAATTTAATTTAACATAATTTAGTTTAACAATAACTAGTTTAACCTAACTTAATTTAACCATTATCAATTTTAGCCTAATTTTGTTTAGCCATAAATATTTTAACATAATTTAATTTAACCATATTTATTTTATCCTAATTTAATTTAGCTTAATTTAGTTTAACCACAATAAATATAGTCTAATTTAGTTTAGCCATAATTATTATTACCTAACTTAATTTAGCCATAATTAGTTTGGCCTAATTTTATTTAGCCATATTTATTTCAGCCTAGTTTAATTTAACATAATTTAGTTTAGCCATAATTAATATATTTTAATTTAATTTAGCCTAATTTGATTCAGCCATAATTAGTTTGGCGTAATTTAATAGAGCCATAATTAATTTAAATTAATTTAATTTAGCCATAATCGGTTTAATTTAATAGATTTAACCATGGTTAGTTTAATTTTTTTGTTTATTTAACCTAGGTTAGTTTAGGTTAGCCTAAGTTAACATGGGGTTAACCTTAGTACTAAAGGTACATAATATTATTATATATAGCCTATATAAATATATTAAGTATAATATATAAATATGTATAAGTTTAGGCCATTATTTTTATGACACGTGTCCATGTTGTACACATTTAGTTGCATGTTAGTTGCACACACAACCGTATGGTTCAAAAATTATATAATATCAAATTTGTAGTTGCAAACATGACCAAGATAGTTACAAACGACAACCAGTTGCATGCCAGTTGCATAGTGACTGGTTGCAAATGACAAGATTTCTAGTAGTGAAACACCATGTTGCCTTGAATAACATCTCCAATATATATTTGTTAACACAAGCTTGTAGACAATAATCCTCTCCAATAATAGTTTTCATCAATATGATATATAACCATTCAAATATCAATGCATTCCCACCTTGTAATTTTGAAATTGACAACATTTCTTAAGAATTATACATTTGACATCACACACACCTCACATATACAGTACTAATTTCCCCGGGAAAACATGGAGTAGAAGGAAGTTGCATAGGTTTAATGTTGCCCATTTGCATTTAGTTGTCCAACCAACTTGAAACCATATATGCGAAAATGACCCACCTTATATCCCACATCTAGTTTGTCTAATTACTCGTAGATTATGAACCAATATGTGCACCAACACATGAGCCCACAATATAAACAAACTTTAGTAAATTCAATGATAATGGCCCAAGGAATACCTGAAGAGAGTGGGGTAGAAATTTCCCAATTAATAGAGATTTTGAACTTGATCATTGACTTAATAGGATGCCACGAACTAACAAGGGTTATAAATCCCCACACTAAATTTCTTCCCCCATCTTCATGTAGCTGGTGTGCATTCACATGTAAACATTATCACATGTAAGAATGCAATTGATACATGTAAGGTTCAAACATAATCATTATATTGATGCATGACATACAGATCTAAACATCTTATGATCCTACTAAACATATAAGGCATCAATCCAAGCATACAAGCATATTTACAAGTATTACTCCAAGCATACAAGTGCATATGCATGCGTTACCCTTAAACATATGAGGCATTCAAACCAAGCTTACATGGCCTCAAGTGGTGGGTCATTATTCAACTAATGAATGAAATTGGGGTTTGAATTTGTAACGCAAAGCACATGGACAACATGAAAATTTTATAAGAAAGACCAACCTAGGAATAATGTTTGTTGATGAAAAATAAACAAATGAAGGGGGGAGGGGTGTGGGCCACCTAGCTAAAGAATTATTCTCTAGTTTTTTTTAGTAATATGGGGCTATTAGAAAAGACAAAAACATGACAACACAAGCAAGAAACCAATTTGTGTAATAGTTCCCCTAAAACCATCACTAGCCATTAGCATACATGTAACAACCTTTAATGAATTTGTAGGGTTTAATCTCCCCTTTTGCCTTGCTCCACTATGCCATACCATCCTAATATTTCTTCCAACACATATCAAAATAAATAATGAAGCATCTCCATCAAGAAAATAAAATTTCAAATACACAAAACACCCTTCTCCCTCCTGTTGCAACAATAAACCAAATAAGTTAGTAAGCCAAAAGATTCACCTATTTGCTTCACAACCTTGTTGATGATGGAAACGAGCTAACAGGTTGTTGAACAAATGTTGTAATATAATACATAATAAGGCAAATTGTTAGCCTCCTTAATATAACGTACATTGACGCCAACCTCTTCAAGTAACACACATTCTAATAACATTAGTTAACATAAAACATTGCTAAGAATGGCCACAAGTGATAACTAGCCAACTACATCATGATCTAACTTGAAATGACCATGTTGTGGGTGAAAGCATGGTAAAGTACATAGAAAAAGTTGCCGAAAAAAATAAAGTTAAAAAATAAGCAATTTTTCATGAAAATACAAGAAAATAAATTCAAATTTTAACCTAAATTTCATTTTGAAACTATTGAGCCCTCAACTTCAAAAAGTACTAAAACTTCAAAATTACACATCTATTGGTTGGCCTTGAATATGAAATTGCAAAAATGGCCATAAACCTACACACCACAATACTATATTATCGATTTGGTGCCCCTATAGGATGTAATAGTGAGTGTCCATATTCCATTTGTCCATACCTCAAGGTGTTCATATAAAAGGATGCTAGATGCATGGCTATCCAACCAGCTCTATTGGTCATTCAACAAATCATTCTCAACCTTTTTGAGTTTAAGGTTACATTGGAATATACTAGTGCATCACATTGGGGCTTTATTGGTAGTTGTGGTCATTACTTCTTCATTGGGGTTCTTATTCAAAAAGTTATCTTGGTCTTCAATATCGACTTGCTCCACCTTTTATCTCTTTGCTCTTGCTTGCTTGTTTGTTGTCTTCTTGTTAATAAAAGCTCCCCTATAACAATCCAAAATAGTTAATTCAAAATTATATACTAATTCAAATCATAAGATAAATCAAAATTATATACCAATTGAATCATAAGATAAATCCATTCACATGTTAGGTAAGATGATGCAAAAGAATATGAGTTTGTGAGAAAGCCCAAAGGTCATTGAAAATTGTAATGACCAAGTTGCTACAATAATTTGATTTCAAAAAGCCTGATCCAACAAAATAATAAGAGACTTTTCATTCTTCTTGCAACAAATGCCACTTTGGACTCAATGTTCTAGGTAGGTGGAGAAGGAGGAGTGTTTAGGTCTAATACATTTAAGCACATTGCCATGCAACCTAATCCATTAAACAATTTTTTCAGCTATGAAAATTCAACAACTTACACCCATATATACAACATAATACTCTTGTGTTCCAAATCCCTCAACACGATGTTGACAAAGACCACACAATCTTGCTAGGAAAACATAGCTTGGAGTATGCTTAATCGTATAACCTTTGCTTCCTAACAATAAATAGACCTAATGGTGAACTTTTGACTAGATTTATGTTACTATTAACACCACAAATGAATAATGACAATGTGACATAATTTCTTATAAAAAGAAGAGACACACATTGATAAGTTGATGCCTTTGCATTGTCCACAAGTGTTTGCTCCACTAATGAACTCTTCTACAAAAAGGCCCATAACTCAATTAACATTTTCATGTAGAAGATTATTGCATCTAGGCCTTATGGTAGTCGATGTTTTTGAAATATATGTTTGTGTAGTGAAATGCATTAAACACATCTATTGAAACTTGAGAAAGATGTAGCAAGGGAAGGTTGGCATTAGTCACAATCGTAATGGTGCCACTAAATCGCCATTGCTCTACGATAACCATTCCTTCATTTCAATTTACCACTGTCAAATCATGATGCAATCTCATGCGAGCCATTCGACCTAATGTGGTGCTCACAAACCTTAATTTGTTGTCTGAATCCCATTTTTAGTATGTCATGTTTCCAAGCTTGGCAATGGCATCAATCTATCAAACTTTCTATTTTTGCATGAGTTTTTTTATCTATTTTACTATAGTGTGCAAAAAGTGTGGAAATTTTTCTCTATTGTAATTCCTTGCGATCAATTGCAATATTTATTGTTTTTCATTTTGATGATATTTTATGTATTCAAGGATTCTGATGAACTATTGTTATGTTTTTATGTGGTTCATAGTGAAGTGCTTCTTAAACATGTTGTGACACACTCCCAAACTCCTTCATAGATTCAACTACGAGTCCCAAGGTGAAAACAACGAAAGGATAAGGAGTTGGGGTATGATCCCTGGCTTGTAGCACTTTGGGGGTAGAGGGGCATGCTAGAGCTCTGGAATGGGGACTAAAACGAATGACAAGCAAGTCAATTATTCAGTCAAATTTGCACAAACCAAACAACAAGTTGGTTAGTGCGTAGTTGGAACACTTTTGGTGCATGGACGAGCCACGGGCAAACATGGATTTACAAAACTCACCACGACCCGGACTTGGGGGAAGTCACAACCTTCCCCTTTATAATATTTTTTTTGCTTGGCCATGGGCCTTGCACCCAAATTGGGAGTCCCAAAATTCCTGAAATTGGGATTCTCGTGATTTTGAAGGCCCAAAACTTCTTATGTAGACTTCTAATTGATGCAAGGTCTAAAACAAAGTTATATTCTTCGTCAAGAGCTTTCCAACGATATATGGCATGCCACCTGGATGCAAATAAATGAAGGAAATTTCTTACTTTTAGTGGTCGGGAGTCAAATTGACAATTTGATTCTTGTCCCTTCTTTTGGCCATAACTTATGCTTTAAGTACCTAAATGGGTAATGTGAGCCCACTTTAGACATCCACATTTCAAGAGCTTTTTCATGGTATAAATTTTTTTCAATCCAATGAGTTCTAACCCCTAAGATCGCCCTTTAAAAATTTGGGAGTCCATCGAGACTCTAACTCCCAAAGTGGGAGCTCATTTGGGAGTGCAAAGGTTCGTTCCCTCACACCCTCCTACACTTCTGAGAACATGAAATGTGGCTCCTATGACTTCACTCTTGGCCCGCAACTTTTGCAAGCCCTTGCCTTGGTCGCAAACCCAAGGCTAAGGTTACGACATGCTGGACCTTGCATCGTATAATAGATGGAAGGCATACTACACAATTTGAGGCAATATGAAACTCAATTGGAGAAGTACGTGGACATAATGAACCTTCAGGTGCAAGCTTAATTCAGACGAATGCATTGTTTTTTCTATATGTCCTTGAATCCTAGACTTGCACTTCAATATTTCTTTTGCATTTTCTGGCATTGGTTTGATTAGTAATATACCTTCGGATGTTGGAGGCCACGGACAACATTCATAGATTCTAGTTATCATTTGTTATTTGATATTCATTAGACGTTTAATTCTACAAGAAAACCTAAGGTTGGTTAACATTGACCATTGGCATGTTGGATCAATTATATGAAACTGACAAGAAAGAAATGAAAGAATGTTTTATAGGGCATTGATTAAACATGTGGAGGAAATGTTGTTAATTGTTTATACTCCAATTGTTGGAAAAACATGCAAAAAATTTGGTAGCATCTTTTGGCATCCACATGGCATATATGTCAACTTGAAAGACAAGTAAGTGCATCCTTGAACTGAACACTTGAAATTATGGAAGTTGTGAAGAAAGATCTTAGTAAAGGAGTATAATTAGCAAGTTCCCATTGAAGCAATGGAATATTTGTGAATTATGCATGGGTTAAAAAAGTCTTTTGTCTCAAAGTTTCCATTTTAATGAATCCTTTATTAATTGCATTGTTATACTTCATAGGGGTTTAAGGTGTTGGATATATTGAAAAACTGGCCAAAAAAGGATGTGGAGGTCATTGTCATAATTGATGGTGAATGCATCCTTAAACTTGCCGATCTCAAAGTCCAGGCACCACTTTTGGTCTCTCTCTTTCACCCTAAGTTTTTCCTTTATGCATTGCATTTTTCTTTAAGTTACATTAGAGTTGTATTCCACCATTGACTTTGATTAGGGTTGTGTCTTGGTTTGAGTCACTTGGGAAATTATAAACATAATCAATGAACAAGTCAAGCCTCAATGGATGGATAGTGTCCAAGTTTGTTTACTTCTTTGAATCTTTTAGGGGGGTCTTAAATGGTTTTGTGAAGAGTAATGGCCATTGAATTTTGTAGCTCCATGTAGCAATCATTAAACATATATCACCTTTCTCATAATGTCATCATTGCAAAATGTGTATGCAAGAAGAAAGTTGATGGATGCTGCATACTTGGAAGACTTTTTGGAACTTCAAAATATTTGGGATGTTATTGTAATTAGCCAAGGTATGAATGTGGTTTATAACAAATCATAATTATCTACAATGTGGTCAAATGGTTTTTGTTGTATGATGCATAATTTTGAATGTTTTTTAAATTTTTGTTTTGAGAAATAGGTTATGCAATCTATTGGGGATCCACTATTGACAATTCAAGGTTTCAAGCTCATTGAGAGTTTGTGTGTTGATGACATTTTGCAATAGGCGTGAATAAGCAAGTAGCAGCATTTAAACAACATCAACAAACATCCAATGTGAGTGAGATGTTAATTATTACTAGGGGAATCAATCATTACCTCAATGTGCTGGAATTATATAATTTTTTACTTGACATGCATCTTCAACAATGCAAGTAAATGCACTCAAATATTATTGGCTATGGCTTCCTCTTTTAATGCTTATTCATTGATTCAACAAGGGTTACCAGATATCCAACCACGTCTTTACAAAGGCTGGATGAATATGTAAGGAGTAGTGTTGGGGTTTGAAAGAGGGGCATAATGGAGCAATGGTAAGCACGACATTAGGCAATACTAGGGCATGGAAGACGCCAAAAGGTTCGATTAGGAGGAGGGGGTCTTATTTGCTTACTATGGATTAGTGATTATCATACTGTTACATTAGGGGCACTCTTCTCCACATTTTCCTATCCAGATATTCTCTCTATTTTACGCACTCAAAATTTAAATGTGCAACTGTATGTCCTACCCAAGGTATCATCTCCAATCATCACACTTCTTGCTTAAGCATAAAAACATGGCATATATGATTGTATGACTAGAAACGGTCACTAGTCGTATTTGTCATAGTTGTAGATGTCAAGTTTTTGTAACCATGGATATGATTACATGATTAAAAAAATTCATGGATAAGAATAATACGTGACTAAAAACCTTTTTCATGAACACCATATGATTATTTAACAATATAAAATTTCAAACATTAAAACTAATTAAAAGGGAAAAAACTAGAAGGTAGACATATGTACTTAGAAAGCATATTATAAGCTTGTAAATGATCAAACGCATAATTATTGCACAAGTAAATAACTAATACCTTATATTTTTGGAACTTTTGCCTTAGAGTTGCTAATTATTTAATATGAATTTTTGGATAATGGCTAAAACAAAATTTGGGGTTTTTTTTTTCATTTAAAAAAAATTGTCAAAGTTCTTGAAACAAAAAATTAAATAAAAATTTAATGCGTAGAATATAATTTTAAAAATTAAGTGGAAACTCTTTTTCAAAGGTTTATTTAAATGAATATATATTTTTTACATTAAACAATGAAATATATTTTTATTAGTGATATCCAATGAATTAAAAAAAATCCACATGCCCCAAAATGGCATCTTTTTCATGTTTCCATGTGATGGGTAGTAAAGAATATAAAAATTTGATTTAAATTAGTAAATTTTCAAAATATTTTGTCATACAACTTGGAATTTGTATATATAATCACATTTAATCAATTGAAAAAAATTAAAAATAAGATTAAAATTTACTACTTGTAATAAAATTTGATAATTTTTTTGAAATTAAAAAATATGTGTATAAATTAAAAATATGAAATTTTAATAATTTGAATACTTTGTATAAAATTTTCATATGTTGAAAATAATATATATGTTTCATAGATAACATATTTTATTTATAAATATTTGTTATAGTTACAAATAAAGATTACACATGGTAATAAGTACAACATTTATACCATTTTTATTGATTCACTATTTTTTAAAAGGTGGGAAAATTATATATATTCTCATACCTTACTCATAACCCTACCTACCTACCATACTATTTATCCTACCTATCTATAGGTAGGTAGGTATGTAAGTAAGTAGGACTCATATATATACATACTAGAAAAACCATGTTGATTTAAAATATGTTTATTTACAAGTTGTTTTACAAAAATAAAAAATAAAAAATCTTCAAGATATCATTCTTGTTCAAATGTATGAAATAGTGAAGATTCAAATGCATTTTCAGTCAAATTAATTGATTTTTTGTTAAATCTATTTTGTATATGTGTAGATATTGGAAAAATATTTAAGAATTAAATTTATTTCTTTTCATTTGGACAAAGTATGAAAAAAAAAAATGATCAAAATTGGGTATTTTTGTATGCAACAAAGGATGATGTGAGATTCTATTGTAAATTTATTCCATATCCTTTGTCAATAAGTTCAACTTTGGAAACTGTATAAACAGGTGAAAAAATATTGGTCTACACACAATATGTGCACCAAATATATTCAAAGTGCAAATATCACTTGTGATGAACCAATAAAAAAAGCTTGTCACCAAGAAATAAATAGGATCCTACTTATTTACTTACCCATACCTACCTACCTACCTATGCCTACCTACCTACCAAATGGTTGGATTATATATATATATATATAATATTTTATGACATTATGACTAAGATAAAAACACGACTAGTCAATAAACAACAGTTCCATATGAACTACATAATCATGTTGCCATGGATGGCATTTATGACTCTACAAACCAAATCATGGGTGTAATCATATTTGTCGTGTTTTGATGTAATGAACCTTTTTCTGAAGCATTGAGAAGAAAATATTTTCATTTTGTTTCTCTTTGAGCTTTGAGAAAGTATATATTTAGAGATAGTTCATGAGTTGATAAGATTTTACACATCTCAAAATCAGATAATGTATTACAAAAATATGTATTACAAGCACTAATGATCCAGATGGGTAAATTACAAGCTATCAAATGTGCCTTAGGGCAACATTTTCTATTTCATGGCCACATGTCCTCCCCTTAAGACTTTTCATTTGAAACTATGCATCTTGGAAACATCCCATCTTTTTTTTGGACTGGTTATGAGTGAAGTGTGTTTGAAACCTAGGTCCTTGGGCTTAAAAATTGTAATGGGTCTTCTTTGGAAGTTTTGTAAGCTCCAAGGTTACTATAATTTCATATGGACAAACATTATGCTTTCTTCGAACCATCTTGTAGAGTCAATGGTCTCCATCATTTGATGTGTCATCCATAAATCAAATAGTCATTGACATAGGTGATAGGGATGGTCTTTGCCTTGGGATTAGCTTGTGTACATGGTGTACTAGGATGATAAGGAATAAAAGGTTTAGAAATAATTGAATCAATTACAATGATGTCGTATCATCTGTCTTTATATTGTTGGTATGAAGGAGGCATAAATTGCACATCATATGTAAAATATGAGAAGTTGTATGGCTGTAGTAGCAACAAGGTGATCTTAGAGTACATACTAGAATTAGTGAATTGAGTTGGAAGTAAGAGCTAAATCCCCCTCATTTATTTCAATGGGTTGTGTTTCATGAAGCTTCCTTGGCTTCATTAGGTTAGTGTTCGTTGTATTGTGTCTGGTTCTTCATGAGCAGATGTTGAGTTATTAGCCAATAAGCTTAGCTCGAATGGAATTGAATAAGTAAGAAATTGGAACAGGTTGCAATCAAAATCATGACAACTAGTGACTTTAATTCATGGATTGCTATGAGAAGGGTAGTAGTTTGCCCTTAAAGCCCATCAATTGCATAGTTATCTACGCCTTTCAAAAATTTGAGTTGGTTTTTGGTGTGGTGGTTGGTCAAGAGCTGTTATGGCAAAACAGTCATCAAAATTGTCGATCTTGTGGAAAAGTATCTAAGTAAGTCTTATCACGTTTAAAGACAAAGATGGTTAGCTTAGAGTTCTGGGTTTATTGAAATCGTTGCCCCTTTGTTCCATCCTACCTCACAACTTGAAATAAAAAGTCATCTTAAGCCTCTTTTGTTTTTGTTTTCTGCAAGAACTTTTGTCTATTTTTTATCTATGTCTTAAAACAAAAATTGAGTCATCGGTGACATGGAGTCTCATATGTTTGTTCGCAGTGAGGCAACATTATGCTTGATATGTGGAAATTACTTTTGTTGTAAAATGGAATATTATTATCGGAAAAGTAGAAAGTGTTCAAGACATGTAGATAAAGGTGGTGTTTCTAGTTTGCGTACACCCCAAGTTGAAATTTTTATACATAGGACTCTTGTGGAACCCTAATGTGGTAGTGCGCATTGTCAATCCATGGGTTAAGTATAATGAAATATGGAATTATAGTCAACAACATTGAATGCTCTACATTGCTAACTATTTTGGTGACTAAGAGTTGTACTCTTGTTACATTATATGAAGCCTTGGTGGCCTCAAATTCATGATCAAAATCACTATGTGCCCTGATAGCTAAAACTTGTAGATTTGAGGCCCAATTGACCTAAATGGGCATTGTTTTTGCTATGAGATTGGTACAATGTAAATTTAGGCTATCATGGTAACCTTCGTCAAACTTGATTACAAGGTGACCTAGGTAATTCCAAGATCTGGGTGTGTCAAAATAGTTGAGAGCTAATTGTTTCAACTTGTTGTTTTGTTGACTATGGTTACATTAAGATAATGATAAGATAAACCTTTCATCTTATTAGTTAAAGTTGGGAAAGATTTAAAGTATGTGCACTTTTGCCACTATCTTTTTAGATGACTTTGGCACTTAATTCCTAATGACTTTGATCACCCTTACTACAGAGTATATTTGCATTGGCATCTTCTTACTTATGTGGTCAACAGAAGTTCTTATTGTTTCATGCAAAGATTTATGGATGCAAAGGAGTTATGGAAGTTTCTTGCTCTAGGTGGTGTAATAGATTACCATGTCAATTGCAATAGAGGTGAGGATAATCAATTTTGTCTTGGAATTTGACACCTAAAAAAGGGATGGGTGGCGATATTTTAAGGCTTGGAGAGGCAAATAATGGTCTTTTCTTTCATTGATTATTTTGGCTAGGAACTTGTTATTCTCTCATTACATTACAATGGAGTTTTTGACTTGTACATTTTGATTGGAACTTAGATTCCTCAATCATGTATGAGCAATCTCATGCATATGAATTATTTGCATTTATAGGGTTTGATGGGTTTTGAAAGCTTGCCTATTTTCTTTGGCACTTACATCTTAAGGTTTTGTTACATATGTCAACTTTGGAAAAGTCTATTTGAATGTACAACATGGAGTTTCAATTGAAAGACCTATTTTTGTAAGGTCGTAATTGCTAAAACAATTGACCAATTTATAGCAAGACAAATGTTTGTCAACTCTGAGCAACCCAAGGGCATTTTCTTCCTAGGATTTGGTTTTTTACCACAGGGTTGATAAAGCATGGCATCACAGCTCCTACCATTTCAAGGTCAACATTACAGAGCTTTGGCACATCAAAGTGACATATCCATTATGTTTTTAGCAGGCCAATTGTTTAAAGTTCACCTATGTAGAAAACATTGCTTTGAAATGCTAAGGGCTGCAAAGCTTTTTATAGCGAGAACCCCAAAAACTTGACATAGTGATTGGCTTTGTCGAGCATGGAGGCTGTATCCATCTTGGTGCCACTAGGAACAAGCGTCTGCAACATATGGATCCAACCATTTCATTTGCTTTTTTTGATGCCATGTAGCAACACTTTAAGGGTCCTTGGAAATTTTCACATTGTCTTTTGGGTCTGGAGGCACTCAGTAGTTCCATCTTTGGCCTTATTAGAATTCTACTATTGCTAGGTGGTATAACTGTTATTAGAGCTCCTCCAAATGTTAGGATGGCCTTCATGGTTAGATCATTTGCTAGGATCATCTTCACTTTGGCTTGAGCTTCAAAGATCACTTAAATCCTTAGAAATGGAAAGAGAAGTGGAATAGCTATCAAAGGAGTTTTTAAAGTGTTTTAAGAAATTGGGTATTGCAATTTTTGCATTTGGGATGAGTTTAGCTCCTTGTTAAACTCCTCAAAGATGTTATTAAGCTTTTGATAGATCTGAAGGTGAAATTTGTGGAAATGGTTATATAAGAGAATGTGTTAATATCATGTTTTTGGTAAATAGATTTACCACCTTGAATCAATGGGTTTATGTCCTTGCCATGTTGCATCTCTGTTGTTGTTGTGTGTCACTTAGATTTTGACCATAATATATAAAATCACTAAGAGGTGTGTTGGAAATTGAAAGTGTTGAATTTTGGTTCCATTGGCAATTGAAGGTTTCATGCCATAAAAACTGTTAGAAAGCAAAAAAATATTTGTATGCACCCAATGACAAGTTTGGGTATTTTAATTTTCAATGCTAGAATTATTGTGATGCCTTTGTACCACACGAAATCCACCAAGCTAAATGAGGTTTTTGCGGGTTGTGGAAGGTATTGGTTTTTGCTTGAATTGTGAATAGCTAATTTAAAAAGTCCGTAGTATCATTCAAGTTACAATAAGCTTCTAGAAGTAAGTTCAATCTTATTTTAACTTTTGTTTATGCAACATATAGGTGTCATAACCTTTTAAGAGTTGCTAATAAAATGTGAAAATTTCACATTCACTATTAATAGTAGTGATGAGCTACCATTACTACCCATTATTTCATCAACTCCCAACCATGGGTGAAAATGATAATCATATTAAAAAATTTGGCAAACTATTAGACAAAAATTTATGCCCAGAGAAGGTGATAAATGTATTGCCACCATTCACCTAGTGAGAGTATAGGAAGCATACTAGGGAATGTTTTCCATCAAGAAAAGTTACTCACCATTCTAACTTAACTTAGATGAGTTGCCCTATGGGATGATATCTTTTCCCAAATATTTCTGTTTTCTTGACCTAATTGGAGCTTTTTCATCTGACTTTGTAATTAATGGCAATGAAGGGGATTCAGATCCTCATGCATACTCAACAATCACAAGCTTCCCTATGAGGTTACAACCATTTAACAACTCCAATGCTACCTTAACTGCCTCTGTATCTATCATCATTAGCCACAAAAGTTGTTCATTGGCACTTGGAACTTCTGATTCTAAGTGTTGCATATATGTCACTCACATTTGTACTTTCTATGATTAGAATATTAAAGTGATGGGAAGACTAATTCATAATGTTGGTTAACACTTAAAAGATATAACTAAACTAATATGAAGCTTACCACCACACAAGTTTTTTTTAAACTCAAAGATGTGCACTAAATGGCTCAAGTGTGTGCCATCTATTATTCTAAAGCACACCCATTAACACAAATGGCCATATATGAGATACAACTTGCATTTGTATTATAAATTTCGTTTTCCTTTTGTGAAGGTGAAAAACATATATACCAAGCAATGTTACAAAGGCTTGACCTTTCATTTTCCCTTGATGCATCAATCGCAGTACAAGCTTTTCCCCATTGCCCCTTTGGAAACGAGAGAAGATACCAAACAAACAAGCCTCTGTGACATCAAATTTTTCAAGTATAGTGTCTGCACCACCACCACATGATAAATTAGAGGAAATCAAAATTGCATGAAATTTTATCTGGAACTTTCACATGGAAACATGAACTTTTTAACACTACTCAATTGATTTTACAACTTGCTCCCATGTGACTATTCCCCCTTGTTTAGAATAACAAATACAATCACATGAAAATTAGTCTAGAGGGCTTACATTAGAAGGAAAGCCAATAATGTAATTTGAAAATTTGCCACCTAGCAACTGACGAATCTCCTTATTTAATCGATTGGCTTAAATCTCATCCTTTGAAATTTCTACCACAAATCTTGCATTTGAGACAACATTTGCTTCTTGTAGTTTGACATGTTGTGTATAGTCATCAGGAGATAGCATGCCAAGTTCATTGGCTTCTTCTAAGGTTGTGGATTTTGTTTGTGATGACACAACTTTCTGCTGTCTTTGCTCAAGATAGGTGTACATGTCAAACAGTGGTGGGGTTGGACTTGCAAAGACTTCAGTCACCATACGAGGACCTTTTTTTTCAATTAGGCATGTTAATTCCTACAAAATGCACACCCACCATGGAAAAAGGTGTTTTCCTTTGAAGGCAGTGCCTATAATAGTCCATGTGAGGGAGTTGAGGGCTGTACATAGGAATTAAAACTTTGAAATGATCCCCAACACACCTTTAAAATCAAATTTATATACAATTGAAATAGAAAAATTGTCAATCATCTTGGGTAGTTGAAGAGGAGTAGAGTTCCCTCCCAAAGTGGGACATACTCCAATACAAAAAAGACATTCAAGATTATTTACAAGCACAAAGGTTGGGCAAATGAGACTTGGTTGTGATTGCATTTGTGGCAGAACACCCTGATACCACTTTGGGATTAAGGGAAGGTCTATGGTTTACTTACTTGCAGGTAGCCCCCTTGTGCAACTCACTATGATTAACTCCCAAGACTGGCTTGTAGCCACCTTTACAAGAACTACCAGTTTTCAATAGGGTTTTCATAGACAATAACCTTAGTTTTTGTCTTTGTAAAAGGCTGATGGCTGAAAGACATTTACAAAATTTCAGTCAGTAGAATTTGCAATTTGGGGGGACTTCAAATTTCCTTACCCATGGCCACCAACTCAACAAAGTGTGTTTTGTGTTTTGATTGTTGTTGCTCTGTGTTGTTGTCTGCTGCTTGACCAAATGCAAGAAAGTGTTGTTGTTCATTTTCTTCTTTTTGCATAAACTTGGGTATGGCCCATATCGTTTGTGCTTGACCCATGCCTATGCATCATCATGAGTTTAAACACATATTTATAAGATTGCAAAGAAAATCACCACTCCCCAATGAAAAACACCCTCTACAGGAAGTGTGGTCATTATATGAGAGACATTGTTCCTCCTGATAGAACCTTCCAATTACCACCAAAAAACATGATTGTTGATGGAACTCACTCCCTAGTGGAATGCCTAACTAAACCCACATTCAATATCCCAGAAGCCAAATCCATGACCCACCTTTTTAGACAAATCAAAGGGTGAAACTTTAACTCCCCTAATCTTTTACAAATGGTCCCTGGAGAAGCAACAAAAATATTGAACATAAAGAATTTCTCATTTAGGTAGCAACTGAATTTCTAGTCATCCAAAAAGTTACAAGAAATCAAAAGAGACAATAATTTTCCAAATCCATGGTAACCAACTACAAGGGTGCAAGGAACACATTTTATCTCATGTTCTAATGGGCCTTTAGATTAGAGCATGTCATGAAAAGCCCAAGCCTTTTCATTTTCTTGTCGTTATCATTGTGCATGTTCCTTGAATTATGCCAAGTTTGCCACACATGCTAATCCATGGCCAATGCACCACATGCTTTTTGTGGCCTCCTCAAAATCGACCAGCTCCAATCTGCACCTGAAAAAACCAAAAAAAATTTGATTCTTTTCATGCAACTCCCACAAATACAATAGTCACATCACAATAGGTTGCCAAAACTTCAAACTTTTGTAGTGGAGAATGAGAAAACACTGATCAAGGGAAAAACTTGTAGGTGGGATGCAGTGGAAAAACTACATACCCATGATTGTAGGTATTGTTGTTGTTTCTGAAGCTTAGGGTTTAAGTTCCTAGTCTTACCAATAACAAGGTCCAACAAAACAATGCCATAGTTAAACAAAACAACTTTTAGAGTGAATTGGCTTACAACACATACTTAGAAGTAACATAACCCTTATCGGTCAATAAACAAGTTGGAATCCAAATGCAAAGTGGCAATTTATTGAACATTGTGAAGTTCACCTTCATGTTAATATACAAGGAAGCTGGAACAAAGTCATATCACTGCATGATAATAATCACATCTTTGGGGCCAAAAAGTGGGTCATTCATAAATGGATTTTATAGTGGGGAGAGAATTGCGATGGATCATGTTTTGTGTAGGTTGTCCCAACCACAAATGTGTGTAGTTTCTCTGCATCATTCTTGAGGAGTTGTGCAAGACCAACATTAGCAATTTTTGGGCCAAACTTTTGATTGACAAGAATATGGGTGGCTTTGATGTTAGAATGGACCATGCATAGTTCATACTTGCTATGAAGATGTTAAGCCTTGTGTTATTTCTAGCATTATGTTGAACTAGCTTGTCCACGTTAGCTTCAATCCTTTACACGCTTTGTCAATGATATGTGGTAGGAAATGCACACTATTTGCTCTATACAAGCCTTAACAACAAGGATTTTTTCAAGACCACCAGCTCACAAAACAAGATGTATGCAAAAACAAAACTAACTATTTATGTTCATTTGCAAATTATCCTCGCATGATTTTCAAGCTGTCAAAGCTGATGATCCACCTTTAGCTTCCAAAGCTCGTTCTTCTAGGACATTAGTTTCTTGTTGAGCATGTGTCTCTTAATTCCTTTCACATGTAGTATTTGTCTTCCTCATCGCACATAAGTGTTCAATTATTAATCTTTTCTACGTGGGCCACTTTTGTGTGACTTCTATGGAGGCGGTGTTTGTTATTGGGGGAGAAAATCAAGGTGAGTTTTTTATGAATTAAAAGTGCAAGTCGTTATTATAATGTTATTTTTACACATGAAACTATAAAAGTTTCAAATAAATCGATTATGATTGAAATAAATGTGCAAGTGATGATTTTAAATCAAAACAAAACCAAGGGCCACCTTAAGTTATTAACCAAACAACTTGCCAAGCTTGGTGACATGTTGCATGTTCAAGCCTATCAAAAGGTTTGTTTTTATACATTTCATAATGTGATTTAATTATTGTCAAAGCTTGCATTTCATTTATTTATAAATTACTTATAAATTTGAAGTTTTTATTTTGTAGGCAAAAGAAAATGCCAAAATGTTGACAAGTTCTATCATTCAACATAAATAGGTATTAAATTTTTCTTAAAGTGTACATGATTGTAATTCAAACATTCAAATTTGGTTACTAATCAAATATTTTTTTAAATATGTAATATATAGGTTTGTAATTTCATAGGCTATAAATGGGAGAAACTACATGTAATAAATAGGGCTTAGGATTTGGCTTATTTAATCTATTGCATATTGTGGCAATGAATAATGGAAAGGAATCTAATTAAGAATAAAAACAATGTAATGAACAAAGGACTTGCAAATTTGCTTGTTTGTGAGAAATTAGAAACATAATTAAACCCTCCTCCCATATTAATCTTACCCACGTAATTATAAGTTGAGATTTCATTATGTATGTGGATTTCAGTTTATGGTCTCAATATATATAGGCTATGTCAAACATTAAACATGAGGTTTTAAAAAATATATATTAATAGATTTTTGTGATTTTTTATATGCATGTTCATGCCTTGTTAACAAGACGAACAAGAACACACCCAATGTAAAAAAACTTACTATCAACTGAGTCACAAAAGGTTAGTTTGTTTTATTCAAATATTGTAATATATTCAATGTGTATAAAATAATACATTAAATTGATAATGTGGCACAAAAAATTGACATTTTCAAATTTTCATATCAATTATTTGGATCTATGCACTTACACATTGATGTTCATCAGTTTTTTATGAGGCATTAACATAAAAGACTCAAAACAAATATGAGTGATAAAAGTGTTATAAACATGGTTTCGAAATTTGCAAACAATTATTATTGCACATATTGTGAGAAATGTGTTTCATGAAACAAAAAATGCATTGAAGACCACAACAACAATAAGCCTCGTCAGAGATTTGTGAAGTTACAAGAAAATACACTTATATTCAAACATTTTTGTATAAGTGATTGATTAGTCATATTTATGAAATTCATGTTTAATTCTTTTTAAAAATCAATATCTAATGTCTTGATTCATTTCCAAAACAAAGTGGGGGAGAACGATCATTATATGGTGTGTAAAGCATGTGAAGCTTCAATTCCAACCTGTTTTGAAAGTATTATGATGCATGTGATTAGGTTGAAACATGTTCAAAAGCAAAAAAATTAGTAATTCGAATCATTATTCCAAAATACATGTAAGTAACATTTTTTTGTTTTCCAATGTAAACCATGTCCATGCATTAAAATATTATAATGGTGATTGACGTATGTAAACATTACATTTGTAGGGGTTTAATGTGGCGAAAAAAATCAAAATATTTTTGATTGGAAAAATCATCTTCCACCTAAGTTGGCGTATTTAATTGTGTTCAAACAAAAGAAGCCCAAAACAATATTGATAGAGAAAAAATTAAAATTTTTATTATTAAAGTGTTATTATATGATGCCATTCCATGCATTGACTTGAAGAATTTGTGTAAGGAAGCAGCCTGGTTGGATTTGAATGCGAATGAATGTAAGTGAGGCCCTAATATAAGCAGTTTTAAGATGAATATGTTTGGATGGAGAAGGAACATGTACAAAAAAAAAAAATTGCATATGGCAAGTATGTATCATCATATTTTTGCATTAATTTATGTTCAATCAAATTTTAATGCATACATGCTTAACTGAGGTGAATTTTGCATCAATGTCCATAGTGGAGGAAAAATCATCAAATTTTGCAAGAAAAATCCACATTTATTTATGGAATAATTTCCCAAGGGCAACAAAAGGTTTGAAGAGTAAAAGGAAAAAGGTTGAACATTGATGATGGAAAAGGCCATCTTGTGGACTAGTCACTATTCACATCATTTTGTTTATTAAAAACTATGAAATGAAAATTCATGCGGATGTTGATGATGCTAATATATGTTTCATACTATGGATATAGGAAGGTCCGTTGGTTAGTTTGGATTTCATTTCATCATTTTATTTACATTCAATGATCATCATTAATGTTTAAATTGATCATAAAATGTAGAAAATGGAATGTGAGTAGATGGTCAAATAATGTTTTGTTTGCCATAATTTGAGGTAAATTTTGAAACAAAAAATGGGGCAATTTTCATGTTCAGGGCAGATAAAGTTTTTCATTGTACAATGAAAAACCAAGGAAGGAATCAATATGGTATGGCATTTTTCCAAAAAACTTCTAAAAAAGATGTTACAATGTTACAAAGGAAAACAATGGGAAAAGCTTTTCCAACTTCCCTTTCCTTTTGCAACTAAGAAATTGTCATAATGATTTCTTTAAATAACCACATTCCAAGGCTCTTGAGGTTTTGGTCTACAAATTAACATGTTTCTAATTTTCTAAGTTTTTTTTTAAAAAATTATACTGCAAATATCATAATCTCTTGAATCACCATCCAATAAGAGGTTTTTTCCTTTGTAATTGTAGTTTATCACAAGGAATTATTATGATAACTACAACCCTTTGACCAAGGAAAAAAACTTTGGATTGATCCAAGGTTATGTAATTTAGTTGCACTTGTGATCACAATATTAATATGTTTCAATGATTAATGTATTATGTGGTTAATAATATTTCCATTTCCATTTCCACTAATTTCAATAATTTGGTTTAAATCTACAATTTTAATGGAATATCATATCAATTTACATATTAAAGTGTCAAACATACGAAAAATATGACAATGGTTCAGATAAAATAAATATAAAAATGACATCCATGTACAATAAATTATGGAAGAAAGAAGACGAATTGTTTCTATTATTCTAGTAGGTGGTAGGTCATATTTGCATGAATGATGAAAGTTATCAAATTAAAAAAACATACAAACCATTTGATTTCACCAATTAATTGTGTTTGTTCTATAACAATATTTTCATCTTCTATCCTTTTTTACAATGTCAATAATAATTTTTAAAAATTCCATAAGTTACAAATATAGATTCATACATACACCTTGCAAAACAATGGTCACATGTTTAGTTCACTTTATTTTGTAATAGGTTCACGCTCAAGACAACATATGATCGAGAAGATGTTGAATTGAAGTGATTTTTGTCACTAAAATTGAACAAAAATCCAAAATATGAAAAAAATTAGCTTTTCAAAGTTTGTCACATTAAGATATCTCAAAATTTTAAGGTTTCCAATTACACACTTGGTATTCTTGGAAAGCTCTCAATGCATATAGGGGTGCACGCATTGGTTTTGTGACATTTCACTAGAAGAAAAATTGTCATTTGCAACCAATTTTTGTAACTAAAAATTATCATTTGCAACTATAATGACAATTTTTAGGTGCAAAAATTGTTCACATTTACAAGAATTTTTCTTCTAGTGTTTGGAACCATGCTACACAAGTTATTGAATATTGAACATTTTTTTCAATGACAATTGAATTAAATCAAAATGAAAAAAAATATTAGAACTTGGTACTATTGGAAAAATCTTGAATGACTCCAATTTCATGGAATTTGTTTCATATTTTTTAGATCTAAGGTGCATGAGATATTGAATTATGAATTATTTTGTCACTGAAATTTCAAATAAATTAGAAAAATTAGGTTTTTGAAAAAAATTAAATCAGTTCAATAATGTGTTCACGCTTAGAGAAAACATGTTTACCATGCAATTCAAGTAAAATTTCCTTTCATATTTGGATCTTCAAAAATTGAATATATACCTTGCATAATAATGTCCATATGTTG
>Ga0116229_10005319_pt1 | contig 21049 bp, 13 predicted proteins | sample S1TSphgellanicum_3_FD_87313 | JGI IMG/M metagenome (GOLD analysis project Ga0116229, IMG submission 87313) | Host-associated microbial communities from peat moss isolated from Minnesota, USA - S1T2_Fc - Sphagnum magellanicum MG | ecosystem: Host-associated > Plants > Peat moss > Unclassified...
CGTCGAGTGAAGTGGATCTTAGGTTTTACTACCACTCAATTTAGATGTGCAAACAATATGCAATAGCCCCACCTGATGGCTTATGATATTTTGCATACTCATGTTGTACCTTTACCATCATGACATCTTCTTTATATATATATATATATATAGGTATATAATTTTCTCACCTTGGCAGTAATAATAAAGATTTCCTGAAATTCCTACACTTGAGGTGGGAAAAAAATGCCAAGTAGTTTTTTCACTTCTTAGGCCCATTGCACCACCAAGCTTTAGGGCAGGTATTCAATAATGTTTTATTCCACATTCAATTCGTTTTGCGGTGATCTTATCATCTTACGATCATCCCCTTTTTTTTTTTTTGGCTGTATAGAGGAGAGAGGGTATGCCATGCCCCAAAATTCTGGATTGTCGGCTTTGGACTAAACAAGAGAAATGTTTTTTTTCTTTTTATTTTGGGTGTCCTGAATCGTACCTTGGGGTGCTCAATCTCTACTTTCCATGCTTTACAGGGATATATAGTGATCATTTCAGTGTAATTTGTGGCTTGTCTTGTCTTTGACCATAAGAGAAGAGGACAAAACTTGCCATGCTTTTAGTGGGGATAAAGTCTTCACAAACATGGCTAGAGTGAATGAGCATCCACCACCATACCATCATCCATTGGATGCCCTATATGACTCAATTATGCATGGACCTCAACCTAGTAAATATTCGGTTTGACCGTGGTAACTCTTTCTGTAAAACATAGGTCCAATATACGGGTCTGGATAGGTAGGAAAATAGGTGACTCCTGGGTAGGTAGGTAAGTAGATGATTTACACAGGCCAGAGTGAATCAGCACCCACCAATGCACCAGTTGGTGCATTCTGTCCATCCAGTGGGCTGCATGTTTTCATCCGACTCCTGACCCTCTGTTAACCAACATTGTACCATAATCAATTTCTGTCCATAAGATGGCTTGCATGTTTTCATCCAGGTCCTGACCCTTTGTTAGCCAACATTGTATCAGAATCAATGTTTTTTTGGCTGTTGGCCTTTTACTTTTTTGTGCTATTTTTTTCTCATCCTTGACCTCCATACTACCCTTCCACATAGCTACCCTGTTGACCTACAATTTGGCCTTACCTAGCAAAGTAGTAATTGACTTCTTACTTATTTATCTTCTCTTTTTTTTGACTAAAAAATTATCTTTTTTTAAACTAAACTTTTATCTCTCAACAAAATCTCTTTATCTTTTGGCTAAATCATTATTTTTCAACAAAATCTTTATATCTTCATACCTAAAACTTTATCTCTTGGCAAAACTTTTATTTTTTCTTGATAAAATGTTTATCTCTCGACAAAACTTTCTTAATTTTATGTTAAACTTTTACATTTTTGCAAAACCTTTACATCTTGACAAAAAATATATCCCTTGATAAAACCTTTATTTTTTGGCAAAACTTTTATTTCTTCCTAGCTAAACCTCTATCTCTCATTGAAACTTTTTTACTTCATAGCTAAACCTTAACTTCTTGGCAAAACTTTTCTATTTCTTAGTTAAACCTTTATCTTTCAAGAAAACCTACTATCCACCCATCATCATATCTAACTTGCACTTGTACATTGTTGAAGTCAATTGATGAAATTATAACATAAAATGCAAATATTGCAAAAAACCCACGGATAATTATTTTAGTTGTATTCATACCCTTGATGAAAATAAATGTTAGCCCCAAGTATGAGCATTTGACTTTAGAACATTAATTTTATAACTATGCTTCCTCTTTGGGCTATTTAAGTTGTAATTAATTTGGTTAACCTAATTTATCTAAACAATGGGCAATAGATTTAGCATTTTGATGTACTTATTTTAATGATGTATTTAAGCAATATGGTTTACATTTTGGATTCCTCATAACAAATAATTATGACTTTTGCACCTTTTATATTAATTAAAATCAACCCTAGATTGGATTTTGGGGGGAAAATTTTATTTAGACATATATGGAGTAAGATCAATCATTTTACTTCATTTAATTAGATTTAAAATGTAAGCATAATTAGCTGCAACTAAAAAAAAATTTATTTGTAAAATTAGTAGGGTTTATAACATCTACCAATAGTATTATTTAGGGGGTTTTGTATTTATTTATTTTATTATTTTAAAAATTCAAAACAGAATTAGGTGTTATAAAACTTACTTTTTCCCTATTTGTATATGTTGAGGCCATCTAAAAATAAGATTATTTAGGATTTTGAGTTTAAGGCTTTATATGATGCAATACCTGTACACAAAGACCTATGAAAACCACCTAATTTTAATTTAAAATATTAAAGTCATTAAATGAAAAATTCAACCCATATCGGTAAGTGTTAAGTTGCAACATTGTAAAAAAATTGGTTTATCAATTATAGTCACTATAGTATGGCCCAAATTGTTGATTGAAACAAAAAAATGAGAATTACTACACATTTGCAAACATGAATGCTATGGCCCTTGAAGGCCTCCTAATTTTAACTTTGAAAATTGTTCAAAGTTTTATGTTTGTTTCAATCCACTATCTATTAATCAAATAAAAAAGAACACCATTTTAAGCCTTTCTAAAAATTAAAAAATTAAAAAAAAGAAAATAAACATGTTATTTTTTGTGTTCTTAAACAAAGGAACCTAAAGTGTTATTTTCTTGAAATTGTTTCCTTGACCATTCATTTGGAATATTACACAAACTTGGGTGATCTTTTGATATAAAATTCAAAGTGAAAAATCTTCTTTAAGTGAGCTCTATGTTGTCTTAAGTTGAATGGGTCTAACAAATTTGGGATGTGTCATTCTTAATGGTACCACCCAAGCATGAGCTTGTTTTTATATGAACAACATAGCGGTCTTGAACCACTATCAATTGTTCATTTACCTAATATACCATGTATCTTGGTTCATTCCACAATATGAACATTTTACACAAGTCGAAATTGTACAAAAACTAACATTAGTTTTTTATACATATGGATGGGTATTTGAGTACTTATTGGGGGACCCATGTTATATGGGCAAGGAGATGTTTATTATATAACATCTTGAGAGGCATGAATTTGCCCTTGGGCTCAATGAGCTAGATGTAATCCATGCATACAAAAAATGCATGTAGGGTATAAAAGGTGAATGGAGTGGGGTATTAAGGGATTGAAGTGAAAATTGAATTGACTAATGAAGCATTTTGATTCCACAAAGGAAAAATATAATCATTCTTTCCAAGTTGTAGGTATTATCACTAACTTCTTACATAGACGTCACCTAGATTTTACGTATGAAATCATTGGTGATCAAGTTGAAGACATGGTTAACTACAACTAGGATGTGGACTTCTAGATGTAGGTTTAACATTTTTTTGACCTTTGATATAAATTTTTCATTTGTCAAAAGTCTTAGATCTTTAACTACTTTGATATTGTTAAGCTCCACTTGCCTTTTCTTTTCTATGAGAGCCTCTTTACTTGCCTTGATTAGAGTTCTTTGAACATCATTGTTGATCACCATCTCATGTGCTATGGTGGCAAAGCTACTAGACTATGATTGTAACACTTCCGCCTTTGTTTATGCCTTACCACTTGAAGTAGATGTAAAACTAGAACTTAAAGTAAATGATGGAATAGATGTTAGATCATTTATAAACTCACATATTGTAAGAGGAGTTGAGGCCTAAGTACTATGGGTGGGATAGATGAGCCATCAATCACATTTTGTCACCTTTTGAAAATATTATGAGTGGCATGTCCATTTGTAGACTGTTGCTTTCAACTATGCCAAATTCTTTTCACTTTGCAACATCACCCTCTCAAATTCCCTTCCTCATTGGATGTCCTGATTTTCAACTCTTTCAATGTGTTCCGAAGTTGATATTTCAAAGTATCTTCATGAAAAGTTCAATTGGGAAAGTCGCGTTGTAATTCGCAAAGACCATTTTCCACACAAGGTTAAGTATAAACTTCATCACTTGTTTCTTGTCTTCTAAAATATTTTGAAAAATGTTGATGGTAACTTATGATTGTGGTTTCAAAACTTGTCCTTCTACTAGAACCCATGGTTGTTTTTCCTTTTTTTTTCACTTTTACAACTTGATGAAAAGACGCCATTTCATTCTTTACATCTAAGTGAAACCTTCATGCTTGCATCACCACATGGGACTCATCATTCTCACTTGTTATGCCTACATAAAAAAACATCACACAAACCTCTTTAAATGGGAAGACTATTTTCACCTTTTGGAGGTTCATTTCTTTTTTCTAAGGGCTACCCCTACTTGTTTGGTTCCTGAAACCCCAAATCAAAAGATTTTTTCACCTTTTGGAGGTTTTTTTTTTGGTTTGTGACCATTTGTGACAAAAAAAACTATGTTGGATTTGAAACAATCAAGTTTGGAAACTCTCAAAAAATTTCCATAATTTTTATTGTTTATGACCATTTGTGACATTTAAATTTGTTGAACTTGAAATAATCAAGTTTGAAAAGCTTTCAATTTTTAAAAAAAAACTTTGTTGTTTGTGACCATTAAAGGATACTTAAAATATGTTAGACTTGAAATAGTCAAGTTTGGAAAACTTCCAAAAAATTTCCAAAGTATTTGTTGTTGTGACCATTTGTGACATTTAAACTATGTTGGAATTGAAACAATTCAATTCTAGATTTGTATGTTGAAAGAAGCTAAACAAGTGAAAATAGTCCTCAAAAAAAAAAATTGACCTCCAAAAGGTGAAACAATCCTCCCATTTAAGGTTTAGGTCAAGTGAATTGGGGACAATTTTGAAAAAAATAAATTAACCTCCAATTAGTGAAATAATCTTTCTGCTTAAGGTGTAAAAGGTGAAATAGATATTTTCAAAGTTGGAAATGTTGATATAGAGTAATTTTATTTTTAAAAAATTGGTCATAAAAACTGCAAGAAAACATATTCAGTGGGCCCATTGAATCATATAGATTTCAAAAAACCAAATGAAATATGGAAATAGCCATACTAACTTGACCTAACTAATTTCAATATTGGAAATGGTAATATAGAACTTAGTTAGGTAATTTCGTAGTTGGAAATGGTCATTTAAACCTTAACACACCAAAATCAAAACTAGCATTTGGTCATACAACTTGAAGGAAAGATAATCAAATATAAAAATGTTCATACAATTCAAGAAAATAAGTATTTCCATATGGAAATGGTCATATTGATTGGAGATATTAAAATTAAATATGGAAATGGTCATACAAACCTTAAGAAACTAAAATCAAAACCTACATTTGGTCATATAAAATTCAAAAATCCCTAATTTGGTAATTTTGTTAGAAGAAAATTGGGTTTTTGTAACCAATCAATTTGTGATTACTTGTAATTATTTGTTGTTTTTTACTGTCATTGGTTATTTATGCAACTATTTTTTGCATTTGGTTTTGCTTGCAATTAACTTGCGACTAATGTTTTCTTCATTCTTCCATTTTGACAACTTTTAACATAGTTTTCATCCAAAAAGACCCATCCATGTCCCATTAGTTGCAACCCTATGTGTATAATGGTATACTAAATGTATTATATTCATTAACATATAAGTGGACACTAAAATGTACATGTGTACATATATACGATGAGTTATGTATAATGGTTGTATTTTTTACAAAAATTAGTATTATTTTCTAATCATAAAAAATACCAATAATTACGATAAAATGAATAATTAAAATTAATGTAATTTTTTTGTAAAAGAAATATAATTATAATAGTTATGCATTTATCAGAATAACTATATAATTTATAATCAAAATTACTATTCATAATTTCTGATTTTTATTTTAATTTATTATTAAAATATTCATAGTAATTTTGCTTAACTACATTATTTGATGTAGTTACTATGACTATAATAATTTAAATACATTAATATAATATATTTATTATTTATAACCATTTATTTAAAATAAAATAATCATTATAACATAAAATTTGACACTATTTTTATGTATTAATAAAGTAATTAAAATGAATTACTTTATAAAATTGGCATAATTTTTAATTAAATTAAATTATTCATAACTTATAACTTATATATTTTTATTAACTTTATATATATATATATATATATATATATATATAGTAATTTTAATGGAATTAAATTCCAATGATGATGATTTCATTGAAGCTAGTTTAGGTGGGATGGGCTATAGTTGTAGGTTGTACAAAAAGACAATTGCAAATTGCAAATTTATTAAAGGTTGATTCCAAACCGAAATTTTTAAGAAATAAACATTTTACAAGTTGTAATGTTTCAAAATGTCCTTATGGATCATAAGATATCCCAAAAAATATATATATATCTCTTTATTTTTTCAATGTCTTTTGGAATCTTTGTGCCCTTTCAAAAGAAAATTTGAATCTTTGTGTCTTTCCAATTTCATACACATGTTTACATGTAATTTCATACAAATTTAAATATGTGTTATTTCATTTGAATATGTTGAGATTATCTCAAAAGATTAACATGTTTTTTTTCTTTGAAATTAAGTTAGTTTCCAATAAAAAAACTTTTCCTTTAAATACCTAATTCAAAGATTTAATCCCCATTTGCTTAGCTGATTTAATGTTTATCCACCCTAATTGCTTTCAAAATTTCAATGAATTAAAAACAAGGGTGGCTAATTAAATCTCCCCTTGGATGATAATTGGGCCACCTTTTTGTACAATTTGAATCCTATATATATCTGAAAATAACAAAAATTTCAAATGTAAACCTTTTTTTTTGGGGTCATTTCATCGTTAATAATAGTGTGTAGCAACACAGAGCCCAAGTTAATTAATGTAATTATTGTAATTGCAGGATTATATTATAGTAAATTAAGTTATTCATTTAGTTTCAAAGTTAGTACATATTCAAAATATTCACAATAATTTTACTATAATTGATGGGATAAAGCCCCATGAAGAGTGCATATTTAGGTATGAAATTGGTCATATAGATTGGAAAGCAAAATTACATATGGAAATGGTCATACATACATCAAGAAAACTTGTTCATCCATGAAAGTGTTCATACAAACTTGAAGTTCGAAGCACAACCAAGTATGGAAATGGTCATACAAACTTGAAAAAATCAAAATTATGTATGAAATTGGTCATACAAACCTCAAGAAAGTATATTCAAGTATGAATTTGGTAATATAGTCCTCAAGAAAGTTTAATCATACTTTAATTCAACATAATCAAGTATGGATTGATTTGAAATAGAACCAAAATTGCATTCGGTCATACAAATTTCAATAAGACAACTTGAAAAATGAACTTGGTCATCAAAGGTCAATTAGGCATAATCAAATATGACATTGGTCAAATCGACTTGAAGAATGTATATTCATGGATGAAATTGGTCATACATATTGGAGAAAACAAAATTAGGTATGGAAATGGTCATATAAACATCAAGAAAGTTTAGGTAGCCATGAAAACAATCATACAAACTTCAATGAAGCATAACCAATTATGGAAATGGTCATATAGATCTATAAAAACCAAAATTAGGTATGAACCAAACTTGTAAAAACCAAATTTCAATAATGCAACTTGAAAAATGGACTTGGCCATTCAAAACTCAATTAAGCACAATTAGATATGACATTCGTCATATAGACCTCAAGAAGGCATAATTAGATATTACATTGGTTGTACAAAAAGATTGAATTCCAAAATTTAAAACACTTACAACATGGAATTTCTTCCATATCAAAATATGATATTTCAAACAAAATTGACAAAAGCAAGTGACATCTATCTAGGGGTCTATCAAACCAAATTGGAGTCAATTCTTGATTTAGTTGGGTCAGAATTATAAAATTCCTCCAAAGGTAAGTTGCATGCAAGAACATGGTCAAACATTGGATATCAAACTTGAAGCACATTTCAAGAGAACACCTAGGGGATCTAGTTTTTGCAATGTGTTGAAAATATCATGCATGGGTAATTTGACATGCCTTATGTGCATTCCACTATAATTTTTCACCTACAACAATGGTGTTTGTGAAACTAGGCAACAAACTATTTAGTAGTGGTTTCAATTGCAAGTGTAGGGTTTCACGAAGTTGGGTTTTCTAGTTGCTTGGTTTTGGTCTTTGGACACTACAAGGAATTTGTAAATATACGATTGGATTTAGATCTCATTTTTAGTCATAATTACCACATGCAACTTGCTATAGTGCCTAGTCACCTTGGACAAGGTCGTAAAATTCTAGTCACAAAAGACAATACGTGGCACCAAGTTGCAAAAGCCGTCATATAAAGATGTGACTTACATGAACTTTTCATCCATCCAACCAACTTACATGGCATCATCATTTTGCGACTAATGTTATGACTAAAAAATGTAGTGACATTATTTATATTTGTATAAATATTTATTATTTAGCTAATAAAATAATATATTTGTATTATTGTTAATTTCATTAAATTAAACTTATACCATGTCGACATGTGTCAGTACATAGGTTAAGCTTTAAAAGTTAGTTTAGGTTGCTAGGTAGGCCACCTATTGTGCCTATTTAAAATCACTTAATAGGCACCTAACCTATGTTGGCTATATAGATAGGAAACCTTCAATCAACATACTAATGTTGACAACAACCCATGCCATTCATGAGGATTGATCCTTGAACCTTAGGGATGGAAATCAACTCCTTTATATACCACCAAGCCACCCCACTTGTGGAAAAGAAGTAATGTGCATTTTATTTAACCTATTTGATTTCAAACATTACACAAAACATCATCTTTGAACTTTGATATCTTATTAGGATTTTGTTCAAATGACAAGATTAAAGTTTAAACTTAAAGTTTTTTCCAATAATGTACACAAGCATTTTTATTTTCTTTTTTAAAATATAAATCAATTTGAAAAGAAAAATATTTGAATTTCATCATTCAATATAATTTCAAAGACCATTCCATGGAAAAAATAAATTCAATCACATGATTTATAAATGGATAATATAATAAAAAATACATAAATAAATTTCATATCTTAAACCTTCATTTGATTCTAAAAATTATATTATACAATTTTTTTGATATATCATAATTTCACCAATAGAATTTAATTAAAATTTGTGATATATAACTTATTCACATATAATATTTGTAAATGAATCATAAATAAATTATAATAGAAATGTAATAAAATTTATTTTATTAACTATTTCTGATAGAAAAGATTAATTTAGATAATCAAATTTAATTTCTAAATAATGATTAACACCATATAATTAATTGATTTTATGGAATTATAAATTTTATTATGTTTACACATATAATATCTTAAGTTTTACTTAAAACCAAGATTTTAAAAATTCTGTAAAAATAAATTATATTTTTCACATCTCAAACATCTATTTGATTTAAAAAATTATATTATACAACTTTGTTTATAATAGATCATAATTGTACCAAAAAATGTAATTTAAATGTATGATATAAAATGAGTCATAAATTACTCCTACTACCTAGCATATTCAATAAATAAATTACATTGTTTACCTAATATAATAATTAATTCAGAAAATCACATATATCAACATGAAAAAATATTTATTATTTAACCCACATACATATGACTTACTTGCTATTTACTAGCTATCCTATTTATTGCCTATTTAATACATTAATTGCATAGCTTACCTAATTATTTAATTACATTTACTACCTAAACCCTAACCTATTTAATAAATAAATTACATAGCTTAATTAATAAAATAATTAATATAATAACATTATCACATATCAACAATATGATAAAATACCTACTATTTAGCCTTATTTTTACCATTAATTGCCATGGGTCCTTTAAATTTTCACAAACCCACCAAACCCTACTACACATTTAATGGTTAATTCATTGAAAAAAGTTAAGGGAAAATAATTAAACCATTAAATCTACCAATTTTGTTGGCCAACTCTTTTTTCTTCACATTTGATTATATGTGCATTTGTGACAAAAATTTATAGTCACAAATCAAGTTGAAAAGATGCCATGTGATATCCAATGGCCTTTGAACCACCTTCCAAGTCGTAAAAACAACTACATTTTCATCTATTTTGGGATGCCACTAAAAATGGATGATATAAGTGTATTTTTCATTTTCATCCAAATCAACATTAGTCACAAGTATAAATTGCACATGCAATTGCGAATCACTTTGTAGATGTTCATGCGACTAGTAGTCATTTTTACCAAATGCCATGGAGGACAATCATATCTAAAGTCGTAAAAATGGTTGATTTGGACAAAAGTTGCAAACACATGGGTTGGAATGGACAAGATTCCTTGTAGTGGGTAATGTTGATGTGTCAATGGAGTGAATGAATGCACTAACAAAAAACCAATCGATTCTAAACATTCTTACATAGTTTGTTGTAGAAACCAAAAATAAACCACACAACCAAAAAGAAATATTCCCAAAGGTTGAGTTGTCCATAACAATCATAAAACATTTCTTCTCCTAAACTACCAAAGTCTCTACTAAAACCATGATGTTGTTGAAGGTTGAAGATCTTTATCTTCACCTCTAAAATCGGTGATCTTGTGTTCCTTTATAGCTTTACAAGAACATGTGATTAGTGGAGCCTTCCACCTCTCTTAGCACCACCTTCACCAAAAGTTCTATTGTAACACATGTGCTCTTTAAAGTTTCATCTCCAACTTTTTTGAACCCACAGAACACGATGGTCAAACAACTTGCTCACCCATTCACAACATTTTGCACTTTCATAAGCTTTTGTGCTTTCATAAGCTTTCACACTTACAAAAAATCCAAAAGATGTCTTCTCAAAAACTTTTCATTTGATGAACAATCGTTGTAAAAATGTTTGTGCCAACATGCATCCCTAGGCGTGTGGGCATCAAACTCCTTCAATGAAAATTCAAACAAGGGACCAAACCAATTTTACGATTAAGTTTAATGGAAAAACTAGTTTAGGTCCTTGTTATTTTCCTATCTACATTCATCACCCCTAGTTACAACTGTCATCCCCTAAAATGACAAAATTGACCAACCTCACTCCCTAACTCCTTGACTTTATCAATAACTTTATTGTCTAGGTTAGAGTAATGTTTTATAAGAAACCTACTTCTTTAATTGTGCATGCATAAGGATCTCTTAATGACTACAACCCATATTAGTCATCTTAGGTCTTGGGTATGGAGTTTGAAGGCTTGTAACAAACTTTATTTTCAATTTGAACTTAGTTATGAAGTGATATTACCATTGAAACTCAATTTACCTTTAAACTTAACAAGTTATAAACTTTGTTCACTAAACATAATTAATTTCACAGTTGAAAAACACTTTGGGTCCAAGAGTGTCTAGACCAATGCCCTATAGAAAATTGTAGAGGAAAAACATTGATTTTATCTTATTTTTCACCTTATATGCAATCAAAGTTGCTTCAAATAATTTCATAATGGGTGAAAATCATGGTAAAATAAATAAGAAAAGTATAAGAATTTCCATTAAAATCTTGTTTCATTCATATAACTATAGCAAAATATCATCAAATTGGTTGAAATTATGTGTCAAGTATGTACCATCCATGTTATCTATTAAGGTGAAAAATGAAAGAAATGAAAAGAGAAAAAAAATCACCAAACTAGGAACCAATATCTATTGTTGAGATATTGCCCAATTTGTGTGCTTCAAATGCAATAACTAACCAATGAAACCTATCCCAAAAGATTTGTTGGAAATAACATTCCATTATTGGGAAAGCCATGAAAATTTGGATACTTTTATATTTGTAGCAAGATTGCAAATTGATAATAAACAATGTGATAAAGAAAAAACAACAAAATCAACAACTTTCAAAAGCTAACAACTTGATATCATGCAAAAATTGATTAGTGAAAGGTGAATTTGATAAACCTACACTTTAAGTGCATTTGCATAAACCTCTTTTAGGTGCTTTTATATACAAAATGGAGACAATAATCATTCTGATGTTAATATTAATGATACTAAATGAATCCACCTATTATGTAGAAAAAACTAAGCTAAAAAGAATTGAAGCTCGCTTATGTTAAGTGTGCCCAACCTGAACTAAACAATTATTCTTGTATAAAATATTGGTCAATAAATTTTCAACTATAAAACCATGTTGCTACCATGTTTGTTTTAACTTTATCCTTGGGCTTACAACCAAAACTAAGGCATGAAAGAAAAAGTGGTTAGGAAAGTGTCATGGGACTCAAGCATATTCCCACAAATGTGGAAGAGTGATTCCCAACATTCCCAAGTGGATTCCCACTTTGGTTTAATTATAATTCAACAAATGTCCCAAATTTTTAAGGTTTATTTAAACCTTTGGAAAGGTCTTTATAATTGGGATTGCATTCTCATTTGGAGAGTTGAAATAAAACTTATGATTTCAAAAATGGTCAATAATCAAATTGGAAGTTTAATTTTGAATCATTAAAATTTAGGAAACAAGGATCAAATGACTTCCAATTAGAGTGTGAGATATTGCATTCAAAAGATATCTTCAAAAGTTGTAACTTTTTCATTGAGAGCTTTTGAATAAAATTAATATGTAGTAGGAATTACAAATTTGCAAAATTACATGATTCATAACATGACAAAATGGAACTCCCATTTTGGAGTTTTAGGAAATTTCACCACCAATGGTAAATTATATTATAGGGAGGCCAATGATGATTCCTCCCAAGTCCAGGCCATGATGAGTCATGTGAGTGTGTGTTTTTCATCACTTCATTTTTACACCATTTTGACTTCAATTTGTAATAACTGTCATTTTTAAAATTTGTGCATCAATTTCTTGAATGAATCAATTTAGTGGCCTATTGTCAAAAAAAAAACCTTCAAACACTCCTTTTTCCAAAAAAAAAAAAAAACTTTTCACCTAACCCTTTCACAAAATTTCCACATTTCAAAAGAGATAATTGAATGCTTGTAATGACAACTTACAAGGATTTCAACATGCTTCCTCTTCCTGACAAATTAAATCCAAAAAACTTATACCGTAGATTCCTCTAGTCTTCCCCCATACCTTCTATTTTCATAAACTTTCCTATAATTACCATCTCCTAGCTCTTGTTGTAATGTTGGTGCACTCTTCTTATGCATTCCCCTCACTCATTCCATGTAGTTCATGGAAGAACATAATAGAATACCATCAAAAAAGTTGCAAAGTTATAACAAGCAATGAAAGTAGTTGTTTCCTTGAGTGATAGAAGGTGGTAATATTTTTAGCCTTTTGTTTTTTATTAATTTAAATTGAACTACCTCTAAAACTTCAAATTTTATATAAAGCAAAAAATGTTAAATTATGTATTAGATAATTTTAGATTGTTCTTATGTTCATTCAACACATCCTTTGGATGCATGGAATGTTATAACTTTTCTTCTTCATGACATCCTTCAGTGAAATCATGTTACAAGACCCTTGTACATTTCTCTTTGTATTTTATAATATAAGCTTCCACATCATACTTCCTTTCATATTGTTTTCTCAATCTTACCTTTGTTCAACTTAATTAAAGTGGTATTAAAATGTAAAACAAATAAAATTTCATATTGTACAAGAAAATTCAAATTTTTCTTGTGGAATTCAAAGTGAAAATGACAATTTGTTCATTTAAAAGAAAAAAAATTTGCACATTCAATCAATATACACAAAAAAAGTCTTCATATATGTGATAACTATAAAACATCCACAAAATTGTGGAATCATTTATGTTATAGGAGAACATTTAGTTTTTTAAAAAATGAGATATTGCTATTATTTCATAACATGAGATAAAAGTTTCCAATTTTGAAATTATTATATAAAAATAATAAAGAACACATCACTTAAAAATTTCCAATTTATGTAATATAAAAAAATGATGGGTCTTATTTCATGTTTGGAAATAAAGCATAAAATTAATTTTAAAATATGAAAATTATTACAAATTGTCAAAGGATTGGAAACTAAACCCATTTCCCTAGGGCCTTCTTCAATCCTAAGTGGCATTGTTCATCATCTACCATTATTAGACCTGGAAGTAGAGGGGAATTCCCACAACAAAATACATATGTATTAACAATCATTTCAAATTGTTTAAACAACAACTAGGTTTCACATATTAGTTTTAATAACACATTTAAGGAAGTATGGGATGAATTTCTTTGATTGTTTCAAATATAAGATTTAGTATACAAAATGTACTTAATGGAATGGCTAACAACACTTAAGATGAAGAACAATAAAACTATGATGAAAAACGTTCACAAATAGTTGTTTATGGTTAGAAAATCAATGAAGGATGAAGATGTAGTGCTTGCATTGATGCAGAACATGCCACATCTTTACCATATTTTTCTAGTTTCCATAAAAGGTTAAACCTTTACCTTACAAGCATTAATCACATATTTAAGATCCAATTTTGGTTTCTTCAAGTATCATGTACCAAAATTGGAATGTATTTTCTCTTTGTGAAACAATTGGCTTTGGCTAGAGGAGAATGTTAGTTATGTGACACAGAAGCATATTTTTATAAAATAAAATTGAATTAATTGTAACTTGCACCTTTCAAAATGATTTATATACTTTAGGTCAATCACAATATTTGATTGAAGATAACACAAACCAAAAGGCAATGATGGATACAATATCTAAAAACAAAACATGCACATGGCATAAATGTTTGGGGCACATAAGTTCAAAAGACTATAAGAATTGGTAAGTAACCAAATGGCAAAAAAATCCATTTGAAGACTGAAATTTTGTTTTGGGAATAATGTATTTTAGGGAAAAAAAACCAAATTATCATTACATTAAAACACACATTGAAAACTTCGTAGGTTTTTATAAAAAGGATTGTGGCAACCTATCTAGTTTTGTCATAAGGTTTGACAAATAACTTGAAAAATGAAAAATAAATGCAAAATTTAATGTAGTCATTTCAATGAATAGGAAATAGTTTAATGGTAATGACTAAATCATACTTCCTTAAGATATTGGGTTCAAATCTCAAGGGGAGTTGTAGAACATATCAATTTTTTTTTATACACAAAACATTAGAACATTTAATCGCACAATTTTATGCAAAACCATTTTGGGCACAAAATGACAAGCCTTATGAAGTTCAATGGGGGGACTCAAGAATATAATATCCTCTTACACCCTTGAATAAAATATGTGTTACACCAATACATGGCATTCATGACTAGGCCCATATGACTATACATAACATAAGTAATTAGAAATGGCACACACAAATTTGGGTCCAATTCGACTAAAAATGATATAAGTGACTAATCCAATTGAAAAGAACCTATCACAAATTTCATGTTTTGACATAGTAGAGGTTTCTAGATGGAAGAATAAGACTTTGTTTGAAGCAATTTTCAACATGTTCCACCATGCAAAATTTATTAAAGGCATATTGGGGTGAAGCCATATGAATGATTACATATTTTCAAAATTGACATCCAACAAAGGCATTCAATGGTCAAACTCCATATAAGATTTGGTGTGGAAAGTCACCAAATTTCTCACACCATCCATCCTTCTTAAATTCAAAATAGAGTTTCAAGTCACCCAATTTCTACCCATTTGGAATCATGTATTAAATTGAGCAAAAATAATCATCCAACTATTCTTGAAAAAAAAGAAATGGATTCAACATATTTTTTATAAAGCTTTTATTAGGTCCTTCATGTACCTTTCTATATGCACTCAACTTAACATATTTTTTTCCACAAGTATAATTGCCTAATGCCTAACTCATTTCGATGAAAGCCATTGGATTATTGCAAAATGCATTTTTCATTACCTCAAAGGCACCCTACCAATGGGTTTATTTTATGCTACATCACAAATTGATTTTATTTTACATAAATTCAAACACAAATTGGGTTGGTAGTTTAGATATTTGAATATCCATGCATTACTACAAAATGTGGGTGAAGTTCACTAGTCTTTATTTATTAAACTAGTAAATTCATTGCATCTAGCTAGGTTTTGTTCACTAAGACCAGTGAATTTACTCAAAATCTAGTGAAATCACTTTGTGTATAGGGACACCTTTTGTTGTAGTGGTGGTTGGATATTGTTTTATATTGGGCCAATGTGTTATCAATTGGGTTAGTTGGAAGCCACATGTTTTGTCACATTATCTTACATTGAAAGTGAATACATATCATTTTCACGTGCATACACCAAAACAATTTGGTTGTGCTATTTGTTTTGTTCATTAAATTGTCCACAAACCACTCACCATTAAAATTTTAAATAATCAAAGTGTTATATTTCTCATAGAAGACCCCAAGAGCATCTCCAATGATGTTTGGTATGTGATCCTACATAGTAAAATTGGATGAAAAAAATCCAACAAATGCTGGTTTGGTTCAAGAGAATGGTTGTGGCTAATCTGCATAATTGCACATGTTGCCATGGTTGGTAAAAAGCACAACAACGTTGTGCACATGCAAAAAAGATTGTAATAAATATGATTTAATTATTTTTTAATGAACAATTTTTATTAGCCCATCATAAGGATTGGTCTAGGTGGTTTGCTATTAGTAGTTTCCCACCTATTTGTTGTCCTAATTTCAGTTTTATGGGTGGGGTTGCAAAAGAGTAGATAACTAAACTTGGATGTGAAAAATATTTTTGCAGGGTCACATACTAAGCACCGTTAGAGATGCTCAAAGTTTCATGAGAGAAGAAAATAAAATAAAATTCAAGTTCATTTCATTCTAAAACAAGTTCAAACTAATAAATTGAGTCAAAATGTTATTTGGTCAACCTTCAACATCGTAGCAAACATTTGAACACTAGAAGTTTGTCCAAGGACAAACATTTAGACTATGATTAATTAATGGGTTTAGAAACTATTTAAAAAACAGCAATGTTAGGTATGTATTACATAATTTTAGATAGTTTCTACATTCATCCAACACATCAATCCTTTGGATGCATGGAATGTTGTGACTTTTTTTAACCACATCCTTTAGTTAGATCATCATATTTAAAAGCCTTGTGCATTTTTCTTAGTGTTCTACAATATACGTTTTTGCTTCATGTTTTCACTCATAGTTGTTTTTTGTATCTTACCTCTTCACTCATCTTAACAAGGAACAAGTTATGACCAAATGCCATGCATAACATGATTTTATTTAGATATTGTTGTTCATGAATATTTGTGGGAGCTAGCAATAGTGTGAAGATACATATATATTTCATCAATTATTTTGAATAATTTGAGCATCAATTCAAGATTCCAAATTTGGATTGGATTAAGATCTACACTTTTAAACCTTAGTATTGGGATTAGATTGATTTTGTATCTGTAATTTTTAGTTGCATCATGTTAGCTCAAAAATGGGGCCTTGATGGCTTGCAACTTGCTCATCAAATTCTTGGTTGTATAATGATGTTTTAAGAACACAACCCTTGTAAACTAATGTAAAAATCTTATTGAAGATTAATGTTGTGCACACACACCTACTTTTGAATAATGAAGCATTTTGCTTCTTGTATCACATCTAAATGTACCATATATTATTTCTAAACATATGGACTTTATAGATTGAGTACTTCCGCAATAATGTAATGTTTTCTCTCACACATTTTATATTACATCCATGGAAATTTAAACCTAAAATAAACTAGGTGTGTTTATTGAAATTTCAACATGTACAATAGATCTACTTGGAGTCTCCCCAACACTTCACAAAATTCAAAAGAAATTCTTCGTCTATAATCGTCTCCATTTCCCCAATATTTTTATTTATTGATGGAACCTATGAAATGTAAAGGATTACAAGGGAATATTTGTTGGATTTTCTACAACACATACAAAACAATCACAAATAATACTTAATTTTCACAAATATGAAGAGTTGCCTTTCCATTTTTGCCTTCCTTAATTATTAACACGTCATTAGAATGTCAACATTGCACACACCACACACACAATGCCAGAACACAACAAAAACAATTAAATTCATATGCATCTTTCGCATATCATCCAATTCCAAAAAACACACACATGACCTATAAACATAAGCATACAAAGAAACACAAAATCAAGGCTAATTATCCAATGTTGAGATTGTAATTGCAGTCTCCTTTTAGAAGCTCTTTAAAAAGGGAAGGCAACAATGACCTTCAAGCTTTTCGCCAAAACTAGATAAAACATAAAATCTCTTCTAAACCTTAATTCAACTCCTTTCACACCATTGAAGGTTTTATGCTCTTCTATCATGACTACATTCACATTGACTTTCTTTTGGGTGCATTTAAATATTATAGATAACTTTTGATTCTTTTCAAAGTCTTTTGCAAGTTGGTATGTGGTAGTGGATGGCAATTTGATGGCATTATGAAAATCCAAATATTTGGTTATGGCACTGGCAGAAAAGACAGGTGGCACACAAGTGTTGTATAGACAATATTAGCCAAAAAAACTAGTGTTGGGTGGTTTTGGCTTTTTCATGATAATTGTCGATTTTGGTATTTAACCTAATTTCAAAAAATTAGCCAAGGTTTTAGGAAATTGGAATTTGAACCCCTTGTCTAATTGTCACATTATTAACTTTCACAAATTTGTTACAAGAATTTTCAAAGGTAGGTCCCACAGTTGAATTATAATTTAAAAAATTAATTTGAGATTTTTTCTTGTAATTCAAAAAATATATATATCAATTTTATTAGCCAAAAAAATGGAAAAAGGGAAAATCAAGTTTTTTTTCCAAACTATCACATGTCCGCAATTTTTTCCTTTTCAAAATCACCCTCAAATTGGTCCAACTCCTCTTCTAAATCTACAGCTATTTCAATAACCCTATTAAATTTGAAGGTATTTTGCAACCAACTTTTAGATCATTAGGTTAATTCTTGTTAACAAATATTAACTTTTCTAATTTTTAAAAATAATAAACATGTTTCTAGATTAATGAGTATATTGACTAAAGAAAAGATTATTTTAGTTTATATTTGTGACCCCATAATGCTTAAAATTTGGTGAGCAAGAAAACCCATAGTACGGAACATGGATTTATGCTTCTCCGACCATTGGAGAGAGCACATTATTTTTTTCACATCCACTTGATATCTTCTAAATATCAATTGGTTTCTATTCATAGTTCCTTGGTCGGTTCACTTGTGTTAACATTCATCTCAAAGATATCTAGATGTAGTTTTCAATGATTCCTTCCACTATATAAGCACTTCCATTATTTGCCAATGGATACAAGTGATGATAACATTTCTTAAGCATAGGATATAACGTTTTTTTGTCATATTGTTCAACAATAGATATACCATGTTCATGACCAAAAATGAAGATACTAAATGAAGATTTTTAAATCTTAGATTTAATATTAAAGAAAGCATGTTGTGAAATTTTCTTTTTTCAAAAATTTTAAAAATTGAAAGAAAAGAATTCAACACACTGCACATTTTTTTTCTGACTTAAGATGTAAGCAAAGACCTTTCAAGGGCAATTCTAGAATCATCATCCATATGGTTGTCTAGGTTTGATGAAATTTCAACTTCTCCCTTCATCTTCAAGCTTGTTGAAATGACATAATTTAGAGTTTCACTAAATAACAAATGGCCAACATACTAGTTTTAAAACATGTAGTCACAACTAGAGACAAATAACTAACAATTGTATGGGAAATATGCCACATAAGAGGAGGTGGAATTCAACTAAAAACTCGGGTTGTAATTTATTTGACATTATGAAAAATGACAATTGTTTTTGAAATAAGAAGGCTTGCAAATCTATACGCAATTAACATTAAGAGTTAAGAACTTTAAAAAAAAAAAAAAACGTTTTTGAAACCAAATTGACAAAAAATACAATTTACTAGTTTATTTAACTAGAGTGTTCAACTTTCTTGGGTAAATTCCAAAACCAATATAAGCTTTGTTCCATTCTTGTTTGTTGTTTTTTAGATTTTTTGGGCCATTGTATGCATTTTTGCAAATTTGATTGAACAACCTTTATGGATACATATTTGAAGCTTTTGTCAACTTTTTCCTTTGTTATCCCATATTGACATGTTTAGAAAACACAAGGCCCAAGAAAGTACCTTGAAAATTTTATCCAAACATAAAATCTCAAAACTAACCACATATTTTAATGCCATTGTCATTATATTCAAGTTTGCCCCTTCATCTTTAACATAAGCAATAATCTTCTTTCTTAATCCATATTCATCCAACAATGTAATTAAGTTTTTTGCCAAAACTTGTCATGTAGTTTCATATGTGTCAAACAAACCTATTGTGATCTACTTTGGTTGCTAATCAACTCCGGGCATAAGCATGCTAAAGTAGGCCAATTGGTGATCCTTGCTCAAAAAGTAAAAGTAGGTGAAAAGTAGAGTTTGCATTTTTGAATTTTAAGGCTTTTAGCAATGCTACAAATTTTTAAATGTACTTGCTATACTATATAAATCGTATATGGTCATGTTTCATGTATTCTATTACTTTCATCATTTTATTTATTTATTGCAAGTTAATGTTTGATACTTTTCCAAAATCAAATTATTCAAATGTTGTGATATTGATGTTTGAGTTATCCTACATATTGATACTTTGTTTTTGAAACTTTCATATTTCAATTATGATAATGTGAAGTTTCTAAAATGTAGTTTTCTAAATTAATAGAATTATGTGTCTAAAACATGATTTTTTATATGAACCCAAACACTAATATTTGCATATATATGTCAAAACAATCCTCTAACAATTTAAAAGTAAGACATATGAATTTTTTGGTCAAATGATAATTAATTAATATATTTTTACGTTACTTTGTGCAATATGGACAACATCGTAAATTTGGAAAGTAGAGTGAAAGTAGGTTGACATAAAAGGAAACACAAAGTTTTAAGCTTTAAAAAACATATCCATACCATCCTACATACACTCATGTAGTTTTTTGGTATGTTTTTAAAGATTAGGTTCTACTTTCTATGCTTTAAATTGACAATTTTGTGTTTTCTACTTGCAACATATACTTTTTTGGCCTA
>Ga0116229_10005325_pt1 | contig 21032 bp, 15 predicted proteins | sample S1TSphgellanicum_3_FD_87313 | JGI IMG/M metagenome (GOLD analysis project Ga0116229, IMG submission 87313) | Host-associated microbial communities from peat moss isolated from Minnesota, USA - S1T2_Fc - Sphagnum magellanicum MG | ecosystem: Host-associated > Plants > Peat moss > Unclassified...
CGTCGAGTGGGAGGTGGGGTTTTTGTTTGTTGGGGGGTTTTTTTTTTTTTTTTTTTTTTTTTGGGGGCGGAGGGGGGGGGGGGGGGGGGTTTTGGGGGGGGGGGGGGGGAGAGGTTAGGGTCTGAGCATTCTCATGTTCTTCTTCTTCTCTGCAGCTCTGTAACTTTCTTCCCACATCCGCACTCATTGACAAAAGTGAACAAAAGCACTTGATAATTGGGCATGAATCGTACCAAACTTTGATCAATCATAAACAGAACACATTTAACACAAGCCAATTGTAACACAAACCACACAAACCACTTTGGGTTTGGTTTTGTACTTGGGTCCTCTCTCTCTCTCTCTCTCTCTCTCTCTTTGTTCCTTCTTTTCTGCCTTTGCTGGGTGCTTTGTTTAATGAAGTTGGCTAGGGTTTCTTCATCAATTGTAAGTTTGGTTTTTGTAGTTAACCCAAACAAATGAAATCACCTACAAAGCACCAAGCATATATGATGGCATTTATGTATTCAGTAAACTCTATATGCTTGATGTGGTGGTCACATTTCTAATACAAATTATCAAACCCAAAAGGTACCTCAGATTAGGGAAGCTCAAAGAGGTCCAGGTTTTTTTTTCTTTTGTGGAGGGGGATTGTTGGATGTCTTGGATTTTTTTCTGTTCCCATTGTGTTCTCAATGAGTTCCCATGGGGTCCTCATCAAGTTCCCAAAAGGCTCTTCATGTTTCCAATGTGTTCATCAAGGCGTTCCCAATAGCACCACACTTTTATCCCGTACATTTTACCCATATCCCGGATGGTTCAATTGGAAGAAATTGAGCTTTGAATAAGCTACGTCCACAATTGACTCACATGGGAGGCTTGAAAATCCCCAATATTTCCCCTCAAGTTGTTCATATGATTATAACAAGAAATGATTTGAAACACCCCAATTACCCTATTTCCACATGGGACAATAAAAAGGTGATGATGATATGAAAAGGTTTTGGTGTGGAATTGTCAAGGTGGTAAGATCCTAAACCCTAAACCTTATAGTTTAAGATCACGACTACTAACAAAACCTAAACGAATTGCTCCCTCTCAATCAGAGCTCCAATGTATCATCATCATCATCATCATCCAATGATGATGTAAAGAAGATGAATCAAGAAGATTTAAAGGTGGTAAGATACAATGCTTGCATTACCTTGTACACAAATATGGGTTAGACATGCAAAAATGGTTTGATAGCAAGTTTACATAGAGATCATCATCCATTGTATGGATAGAAGGCATCCTAACATGTAGCATTGAATCTTCACCCGATCTCTTTCAAAATAGTTGTCCTTGGCCCCTCACACACACACACACACACTTGATAACCCCCAAAGGACTAAAATCTTCACATGTCATTTATCCCTTTGTATTTTGTATGAAAACAAAAGAAGGCCTCAATCATTTCATTCGCTCACGTGAAGAGAATCCATTGGGGAGCCTACCTTGAACTAAACATGACACAATTCGGTGGCTGCCTATAAGGCCCACATGAAATCATCCATCAACCCAAATCAGCTAGTGTTGTACCTTTAGAGATTAGCTGGGACTTGGTCTTAAGTTTGTGACCCAATTGGTGGTCCACGGCTTGTCTTTTGGAACATTGAAAAATATGGCAATAGTTGGGTCTCTCCACTTCTTCACAAACATCAAATTTGTGAAGGGAAATCTCTTCTCAACTACTTTGTTAAAAGCCATGGTGCTTGAGCTTGCAACTTTGCGGACTTTGCTAGATCTCTCACTTTCTTGGTCACAAGTTCCACAAAGCGTTTCTAATTCTAACATACCCAATGTCTAAAAAAAACGACCATGGCCAAGGCCAGTCTGCGCCCCCTTTGTGTAAAGGACACTGGTGCTTTTGCTTGAATACACAAAGCCGGTGTTCTTAGTTGTAGCATAGGACAAAAGTTCAATTCTTTTTTAAAAGAAAGAAGCAAGAAGAGCTTTATTATGAACAAGGTTGTGAAAAGCTCGGAAAAATTTTAATTCTTTTTTTTTTTTGGGTTGCAATCTTGCATCTATCTTCGCACCTACCCACAATTTCCAACTCCCCACTCTACACCCATTTGACCAATTTCTTTCTCTCTTAAAGGTGGTGGAGGATTTTGGGCCATGTTCAACTTTCTCTTTCCTTCTTACACTATTGATTTTGAGGCCATTATGTTCAAGTTTGGGACCCTTTGATGCTCCGAATAGTCACAAAGCTTCTTGACTGACTTGCAATCAAGCTAGGTGTGCATGAACATCATTGTCAAGTGTTCAAATCCATTCTCTCTCTCTCTCTCTCTCTCTCTCTCTCACACACACACACACACACACACACACACACACACACACACACACACACGAGCAATCCTTTTGACCAAGTTCTGGTATGTGAAAAACCCATTCACTTTAGTGCCATGAAAGTTAACTAAAATCCAATTTCACTTTCTTTTAAGGGAGCAAAACCTTATTCCAAAACAAAACCATTTGGTAAGAATTTGTGCACCCTCGCTAACAAAAAAAAAAACCCTAGGAAATTTAGGTTTTTGTAACCAGTGGTTGTGTGGGTATTTGATTTTGTTAATCACCCCTGTTTCTGGTTCTCTGAAATTTTGAAGATCAAAAGCCAACTGGTTTCGGTTTTGTTTGAAGGAGAAAAAAATCAGAATTAAAGAATTTCCAGTTCCAGTTGAGAATTGGCTTGAAACCCTATCCAGTTCTCGCCCCTGGGAATCTGATAACCACCCAGAACACTAGTCTTGACTTTTGACCAATGTTGGGCCACTTCTTTGATTTTTGTTAGTAAACTTTGGTTGTATTTTTTATATTTAATTTAAAAAAATTTACAAACCAAAATAACTGGAACCCAAACTAGTTTTTTCCACCAATTTTGGTGGTAAACTGAGTTCCATCCAATTTTTCCTTTGTCTTGAGCGCCTTCGCTGCTGCTGCATATATTTTCACTGCTCCTACTTGTATAACGACTATAGTTACCCTACTCCCTGATTGATTGGATTCGGCAACAAACTACTGAATAATTAATTAAATTATAAGTCTTAACTTTGGCACTTGGTTTTTTAATTCTGAAATTTTGGGGATGTAATTGTATAAAAAATATTAAACAGAGTGTTGGCATGTGTATTGGACAGTGTAGAGTGTCTAGACTGTCACAGTTGTAATTGCTGAAATGTTTTAAGGTCTACAGTTCAAACTCAACTATAGAAAAATTTGCATAAATTTTAATTAATTTCATAGTAAATATAAAAATGTTTGGCGCAAGCAATAAGTATTTTTAGTTTTTTGAAAAAATAAATTGCATATTCAAATTAATTTCATAATAATTATTAAAATTTTGACACAAATAATAATAAAATTTTAAAAATCGACAAAAAAAATAATTTTATGCCAAAACCGTTCATGTACCACAGTACTCTCCAACCTTATGCATTAAATGTTGAGTTTCAGCATTTCATAGTGAGATTTAATAAAATTTCCTTACTTTGGGGATACCACTGAAAGAGGGGATAGGGAGTGAAAGCAGGCCCAAAGACAGGATGAAGACAGGGTGACTTTACAAATAACTTTATTGTGTACTATTAAAAAATTGAACCTCAACACTTTTTTTGTGATGTACAATTTCCACAAGGTCCAACAAACAACTCTTAACCTGATTTGAACCCGGGTTGTACATATGCATATGTACCCAATTTTAGGGCTTTAAGTCTTTTAGGGTTTGGGGTTACCAAAGCATAAATTTCTGACCAATGTCAACTATTCTACAGGTGCAACAAGAGAGTCTTCAAAAGTGTTCAGAAAATGCTTTTCACAGCCTTATAAGCTCAGAGTCAGGTGCATCACACGAAGAACAACATGGTGATGATTTTGTAGAGTTTTGTCATGCCCTTTATAGTTGAGCTGCAGACCACTAAAACTCACATAGTGGGTGCACACACCACACATGGGTGTTTTTTGGTTACCCAAGAGCAGCCTTTTTTTACTGGTGAAAATTTTGTCAAAAAGTGAAATTAAAATTAAAATTTAAAAAAAATTTAAAAAGATTGAAAATGAAGTGATTTTTGGGGATTTTTCAATTGACTAGAATTTGAGCTCTCTCCCCCCAAAAAAAAACTACAAACAAAAAATCGCCAGATTTCTATACTTAGTTCATGTAGGTTAGCCAAAAGATATCGAAGGATGTTCAAATGTTTTTTGACTTTTGTATCTCATTTATAGCCAAATTTGGCTAAATCTTCTATATGGTTGATTGCCACTTCAGCTACATCACAAAATTGAACCAGTAAAAAAAATATTTTAATTTTAAAAAATCAAAATAAATAAATAAAAAACTGGCCAATCATGAGGGTCCAGTGGAGGTGACAAATTCTGCAAGGTTTCAAATGTCTTTGACCAGCAAGCCTTTGTGGCTTTGTGCATTTCCAAGAGTGAAAACAGACTATTTTATTTCTGCACTTTCAATAATGGCTTTTATCACAAGCTTTTTAGCACAGCTTTTTATCTTTCTTTTTTTCAAAAAAAAAAAAAAAAACCTAGTTTTCTGGCACTTTTGAATGTTTTAAAAGAAAAATAGAGGTGCAATATTTGTGTATGTATTTATTTATTTATTTATTTATTTACAGCCTTTTTGGACCCAATTAAACCATTCAAACTTCATAATTTTCAACTCGAGGATAATTGGAATTGATTTCCCTTCTTTGAAGGACTACTTACCATAGTGAGAGTCAATCCACACCCACCAGCACACCATCCATCCAGGATGGATGATATGTGAACGATAAACACTTTTTCATTGTATTCCTATCACATAGCTAACCACAATGGTTAACTAGGTACTAACCATCCACATGTATCTATCTACCTAGTAACCACCAAGAGCCTTACTTACATATGTAGTAACCATTCACATTACCTACTTACCTACCCACCCACCTACCCAGTTACATAGGTAATTGTCTAGTTATTGTGAAGTGAAAGTAGGAGGGTAGGTCATATCCGGTTACACCTGGGTAACCCACCCATTCCATAAGAAGTAGTAGTAGGTCCTATTATATACATAGGCACAAAGGTAAGAAATAGGGAAACCTTGTGACAAATTCCAAATGGTCAAAATGCTCACACATATCACATGTTGAACACTTGGGACAAAATGGAATAGAATAAATTTTTTGGTGCATGAAGATCACCATGAAGGAAGTTCGGATTCAAAGGATGGGTCAATGAAGGATGGGTCATGCATTTGGACTTGAGTGAAGAAGAGGATGTTGCAACATCATGTTTTGTGACAAACTATTTGGATGATATAATTCAAAATAGATGAATGGGTTTATGGAATTTGTTAAAGACATAACACCACTAACTAGGGTTAGGGAGATAGATAGATTGATTGATAGATAGATAGATGGCTACAAAGTACCATGGTTACAAGTTACAACCAATATTGGTTTAGTTTTCAACTTTTGAACAATACCATCATGGTCTTGGTATATCAATGTACTTCTTAAAGTTTCATATCCGCCGGGTCCTGGTTGGATCCTTAATATGCAGGGGGAGGGGGCTAGCTAGCTTGTATACCAGACCAATACTTGGGTACAAACCTTCTTTGCTGACTCTTAAGAGGAGAGAGGCACACCCACCAAAAAGTGTGACAAACCAAAACAATACTTGTCCTACTTCCCTTGCACCCACCTCATTTTATTAGTGCTTTTGATGTGTTGTAGTAGCAAGAAATAGTTGAGAAGTCAAAAGCTCCAAAGCTCAAAGCTCTTGCCAACTTAAAGTAAAAAAAAAGGCTTGTTGCTCAATTGAAAAAGATGAACGAACACATGTGTGTTCCAAGGTTTGTTCAACTCCTTAAAGGGGCAAATGTGATGGCCTCCATCGCCTTTTTTTTGTTTGGCTTCCTTATGGAACGCCTCATCAAGAGGTCAACAAAAGTTATGGCCCAAAGCTTTTCAATCTCATGCACTTCTCATTTCATCTCTCTCTCTCTCTCTCTCACCATTTTGGGAAAGTTTCGTTGCAAAAATTACAGCTCTAGAAATGCAATCAAAAAGCTCACACCATAAAAACCTCCACACCCAAAATCCACAACTAGATGATCAAGGTGTTATAATATGGAGCATTGACAAGGTAGTGTTGGCTGGTTATCGGTAGGGCGGACGGTTTTTTGGGGGTTTTTTAGTCATAACCGCTCATTCTGGGTCTTTGAAAATTTTCAAAGAACTAGTGGGTTTCTCAAAGAACCTGTAAAAAAAATCAGCAATTCAGGGGTAAGCTCTTTGATGGGCCCTTTGATTTTTTTTTAAAAAAATCATTGATCAAGGATCCATTTACCTAACCCTTACCCACCGGTTATTTCTTTGCAAAAGAGGGAACCACACTACACTGGTAACTATCTCTGATCTCTCACCAGAGCTAATCAAGGCTTTTATTTGCAGTGAATTCACATTCACATTCACAACTCTTTTTTTAATTAAAAAAATTAGTCAAAAATGACTCAAAAGTGACGAATGTCCAACTTGACTAACAGTTAATTTGGACAAGCCAATTTCAACACGTCCATTTTGACTAGGTCATTTTAACCGAGTAATTTTGATTTGATCTTTTTAACTAGGTCATTTTAATTGACCGTTGAAAACTCAAACAGCCATTTTATTGATAATAATTTTTTTATAAAAATCTACATGCCTACCTATCTACCTCTTAGCTATTTAATTATTTTATCTATTGACCTACCTACCTACCCTAATAATTAATGAATAAATTAAATAAAAAATATTTTTACCCACCTAGCTACTTAGGCTAAGTAAGCTAACTTAGGTAGCTAGACTGCCCACTTGAGCTAAGTAGGTTAGGTAGCTAGGCCACCTTGCTTAGGCCACCTACTTGAATAATTAGCTAGGCCACCTAGTTAAGCCAACAACGTAAAAAGTGGCCTAAATTGCAAGTGTGAGGATTTGAACTCTTCACCTTCACTTTGAGGACTCAAATCCTTTCCTTTGCACCATCACCTTCACTTTGAAAAATCAAGCACTTTTCATTTCACCATCACCTTCATAAGGTGAAAAATCTCGTGAATGTATTATAATAAACAGGTTTTATATCTTTTACACTATTTACAAAAGTAGATAAGAAGATATGTAAGGACATAAGAAGTTAGGATAGGAAAGTAAGAAGGGGGTTGGTGGGTAACTTACGAAGGATGTAGATAGGTAGTTTCAAGCATACTAGTTAAGTTACTTAGGATAGGCTACCTACACTATGTATGTTATACTAACTAACCTAGGTTATAACAATTAGTCTCTACAACTACTTTTTAGTCTAGGGTGACATTTGTAACTAAAATCTTAATAGTCACATGATACATCAATTGCAAACGACAATGAATTTTGAATGAAAAAAGAAGTCAATGAAATACACCTTCATCCTTTGGTTGGCCATATACATATTGTTGTTTGCAATTAAGATGCAACTTTTTTGATGAACAATGGGAACAAGTGATGTGTTGCCCACATGTCCCAACTTTTAATAATTTCAAATATTTTTATTATGATTTTGAAATAATTTAAGACGTCTAGCTTTTATGCTTGAATGGTTTTTCATTGTGACATGTGGTGTAATAGAAATTTGCCACATGGTATATCAATTGAATTTATCCAAAATAAATTTAAATCAATATTTATGTATGTAGGTCAAATTAGGTCGGTAGCTCTGGGACATGGAGGATATGTATCACACCTCTAAAAAAACCCCCTCAATATTTGAAAAAAATCAGTAGCATTGAACTTTATGATTTGATCCGAAAGTTCGATACATGGTGTGATATGAAATAATTATGGAATCCCTAAGGATTAAGGTTTCCATAATTAAATCAACTAGGGATCTCATAATTTTGGGATTCCAAAATTTTGTTACATTTGTTAAAAATGTTTATTCCAACATTTGGAAAAGCCACCCATAAATGATTACCATGAATTTTGTCAAGTTCATGAATTTGAAATTAAGGAATGGAACCAATAGGTAGGACCTACTTACCTACTTAAAATAAATACGTACTTAGGTAGGTAGGTAGGTAGGTAGGTAGGTAAATTATTTAGGTAGGTAAGTTAAGTGTAAATACATGAATATTTTTATTTTATTTTTGGTTAAGTTTTTTTTATTAGCTCATGGTTTTTAATATCAAAATGTAAAACAAAACAACTTGTTTATATACTTTTAAAGATGAGAATGAAAGCCAAAATGTATGGGATAAACTTTTTAGTTGCAAAACATTTGTGCCTAAACAATTTTAGTCGCAAACTAGTTGCAACTAAAAAGTTTATCCCATATTTTTATTTTCATATTAGTTTTTGTAAATTATATAATTAGGTGGGTAAATGACTACCTAACTAATTAACTAGTCAACTAATGACTTAATTAATTAAATAATAATAATACTAATTAATCAACATATATTCATAAATTAACCAACTAACTAATTATTTATAGTATTAATCAACAATGATTGTTAATTTCATAATTATATAACTTAATAATTAATTTTTCATTAAAAATTTAATAACTGAAATATTGACTAATCAATATTTTTAACTATTAGTTTTAAATATTAAATATTTATTTTAAAAACTCGAATAATAGAACTAGTAGTTAAACTAAAGTTAACTACTTTACTATAATTATTCCCTTGATTTTCTCATTTTTATAGGCAATAATAAATATAAAAAATATTTTTAACAAAAAAAAGAAATTAATTGAATTATTATTATAATTAGTCAGTAGCCAAGGCTAGCTATTTTATTTTTATTAATCAAATTATTATTTCACTTGTTATAGTTATTTATGAGCTATTATAATAAATTTTAATTTAAAAAAAAAGATATTTTAAATAAGTATATTTGTCCTTTCAAAATAATTTCTGCATTTATATAATAATTTACTAGATTTCATTACTAACTATTGTAGTAATTATTATAATGTAATAATACTTAATAGTTGATATAATAATAATAATAATAATATTTGTAGTTAGCTTAGGTTAGCTATTTTATATTATTATATATATTAATATGTCACTTGTTATAGCTATTATGGTTTAATATAATAAATTTTAATGAGGACATGAGTCCTTTGAATAGAATTGTAGTAATTATATAATAATTTATTCTTTAGTTATTATTTCATTAATTGGTATATTTACATAAATATTAAAATAAAATAAAATAATGATTTTAAATATCAACTAACTTAAGTTGCTTATTTTCTATTTGTATTGTTATTATTATGCCAAATTTTATAGCTCTTGTAAAACTATAAATATAAATCTCTAATAATAATAATAATTTTAGTAGCCATAATGATTTATATATATATAATTTTTTCTTTTCATACTATCACCATCATCATTATGTGATAAAATAATTTTATTTCTTAATTTTAGTCAAAAATAATGTTGAAGATTTCTTTTAAATGAGGAAATTAACATAAAATGATATGATATAATACAAATAATAAATTTCATTTGTTATAATTTTAGGAAATAAGATAAAATGGCTTGGATAAATTTATAATATGGTTGCAATATATTTATTTAATATTTTACATATAACTGTAATGTACACAAAATATATATTTAGTGTAATGATAATATCAAAGCCATTGAATGTTAATAATAATCCTTGAATACACATAAATATGGTCATTCTTATATATTCAAAATATACATTTGTAAATCGTAATATATCTAATTATACCTTTTAGAATACACAAAATAGATCTTTATATATTCATAGGGCTATAACTAAATTGGTCACATTTGCAATTAATGGGACATAAATTGTTATTCTTGATTGAAAACCAAATTAAATGTTGTTCACATGGAATGATGAAAACCAAAATAGTTGCAAACTAATTATGATGTAGTTGCAAAAATGATCAACACAAGAAATAGTTGCAAAGTTGTTTAAACATAGTTGTAAATGACTAATAGTCGCATGTACTCACAAATAAACTAATTACATTTTGACCAATTTTTACTGGTGTAATGGGTTGAAAAATCCAAAAATACATGTTCATTTGGCTCTTAGACCATATACACATTTAAGAGGACCCCTTTAAGGCATTTATAGTTTGAATATTATACACCTAATATGTATAATATATTTGCTAAGCTAACAGGTTGTGTGTTTTATTTTAGGTTTCACTTTTGGTGTTTGGGCCTTATAATTTTGATTTTGAAAATAAATAAATATATTTAATCATTTAAATTCAAGGAGCCATCTATATATTTGCGAATACATAAATATACCATTTGAAACTACATTGAGTATTTGATTTCATTAATTGTCCAAATAAGCATTTTAAATGGATTTAAACCAAACCCATCACCATAATGTTTAATTGTTACCTTTCATGTGAATGTGATTGTTTGTCAAATTTTCAATCTATCATACTTATGAGATTTCTCATCAAAAACCATCATTTGTGATATGAAAATGGTCAACCTCTTTGCATAGTCCATAAACATGATTCAATCATACAAAATCACATGGTTGAATAAACAAGACAAATTTCATAAAAAAGAAAAATCATTCCAATTGTTTGTCAAGGATAATTTCTTATTTCAAGTATGATGTTATAAATATTATTTTCACACAAATATATTTTACCATCACATAAATTAAAATAAAAAATGTGATTTTTTCAGCAAATTATTTTTTCATGTTTTGGGCTATCATAATATGAAAAAAATTCTAAATTTTCTTTTTAATATTGACATTATTAAAGTTTTAAAAATGCACCACCCATGAAAACGACACACAAAAGGTCCCCATATTGTGTTTTCACCCCTTATTATGAACACCATTGGGATCAAGAACATCCCCAATAGTAGGTAGTAAGCCGCCTTACATTGGAAATCTTGGATGAGGTGAAATTGTCATATCCAATTGGCCCATTGGAAGGCTATTGTGGGTCACAAAAACTGCATATCTTTCAAGCCCAAAAGAACCTTACACAAGTTTAATAAATATGATTTGATTGTTGTTCTCTATTTTCTAAATAGTTTGACATTAGTAGTTTCACACCTTTTTTGGTCCATGTTTTAGGTTTATGGGTGGGGCTTAGAAGCTCCTAGATGTGAGATATATAGTTTGCAATCCAAAACTCAAGAACAAGAAAGGATGCTTTAACAAACTAAAATTATTCATGATGTACAAATAAAAGAGACCATATTGATTTGAAAGATGACAATTGAGTGAGTATGTTTGATGACATTCAAATATAGTATGGATCAAGGGGGACATTTTTGAAGATTGGATGGTTTGATTCAACAATCATTTTAACCCAAAGCAAACATTTATATGGTGTTGCAAGGTGTGATAGGAATGGATCCATAGATTATTCATCGTAGCTAGAGGATGTCATGGATTTTATGTTTAACATGGAGTGCAACTTTGTTGTTGATGATGAAAGAAATAGAAACATGAGCTTGGATGTTTAATTAAAAATTTAAATATTGGGGATGAGGAGATGCCAATAGCAAAATATATACAAATGGCAAAGGAATACATTTTAGAATAGGAATTGAGCATCGACAAGTTGGTGGATATGGCATTGGGGAATGATTCAACATTAGGTTTAGTATCTAATCTAAATGATGCCCTTGACCCAATAGATGTGAATGATAAAGATTCTAGTGCTGAAAATTAGTGATGCATGTCATCATGCATCAATGTCATTTCAGTTTCTTATGGACAATTTTCTTCAATTTGGTTTGTTTGATGTCATTAAGATTCAGCAGGTCTTGACAAGACGACTATTGCAAACTTGGGTAGGCAACAATAAACTATGTTAAACACCTTTTTCAAGTCCCGATGAAGGTATGTTTTGAATGTTGGATGCTACAATTTTTGGTTTGGAATTCATCTTTACTACTTGTACCAACCAAATCCTTCTATGTTCACATTATTCATCAAATGCATATCTTTGATAATGTGACATTTAATGACCATTTGTCATATTATAAATACTCGACACTTCAATTATACGACAAATTTTATCTTTCCCAAATGCATCATAATAAAGAGATAGAACAATAGCAGATTTCCAATTCCAAAGCTCAAAGATACTAATTGAGAGAGAAAGATTAGCAAGGAGACAGAAAGACCACCCTTCTTTAGAGAACAACAAGAGGGAGAGGAGAGATAGGGGTGTTTAAAGCAGATCCACTCACACCCATTGTGTTGGCTTCCAATAGTGCCTACCACATCCAAAATAATGTGCAAGTGATTTCTCCAATGCCACCCGAAATGTGAAACCATGTATAATGGAGAGTGAGGATGAGCTAAATGTCACCCCATGGCCCAATCATTGTGACCAACCAATCAAAACCAATCAAATTTCTTTACTAGCCATTTTGGATCTCAGGATGCTCTATATCACATCTAAATTTAGAAGTAAAAACTCAATTTCACATTATTTAAATAAAGCCTGAACTTCACTCAAATCACTACTTCCAAGCACTCAGAGTATCCCAAGGAGTGCTCAGTATGGGACCCTGCAAAATCATTTCTCACATCCAAGTTTAGTTATTTACTTTTTTGCAACCTCACCCATAAAACTGAAACTGCAAATCAGTGGGAGAGTACTAATAGCAAACCACCTGGACCAACCATTACAATTGGCCAATTAGAAACAGGGACGAACAGTCAGATCATATTTATTACACTCTTTTATGGCAGGGGCACACCGTTGCTGCGCCATTTACCAGCCTTAGTAATCCGTGCAAATATGCTTGGCCAAAACCATTTTCATGAGCCAAACCGGCATGTTTTGACTTTTCTCCATCGAATTCTAATGTGCAGGGCCACATGCTGAGCACATGCTGGGGATGCTCTCAGAGCATCTTCACCCCCACACCTGCAAACACCCCTTTTCATTAAACCTTGCAGCAGGATAGCGTGAATCCTGCTGCGTTCCTGTACTGATGTCGATTTTGCAGTGGTCATTTTAATCCCTTTAAAAGCTTTTTTCTACTATGGATTTGGACAGTGACTATTACTGGTCCAGATGTAAAGACATAAATGGTCTTTGAGTGTTTAAAGGGACTTTTATGACGTTTGTGGGTGAGGACAGTGATCATTAAACACTATTCTATTTTAACATAAGGGAGTTGTTTACAGTTTTGGGGTGGAGATGCTCTTACACTGCAGTTGAGGGACCTTCACTTAGCAGTTTTGAGAAAATGTAGAGTTGTGGCATCCTAAGGGATTTTCAAAGCACACTATGAAAGAGCTCAAACCTAGTACTCTTGTGTTTATAGTTGATGCACAAACACCACCAATATGAACACCTGTAAAGAAGTAGTTCTTACTTAATATTCCAAAACTTGTGAAGAGCCACACATCTATTTAGGAGCACAAAATCTCTAATTGAAACACTATCTGACTCCTAAGAGTGGCCAAGTCTCTCAGTTGCATAATTCTTCAATGCTGCAAGATAAATTTCATACAACTTCACTATGGTTGTCAAATTGCAGATGATGCAAAAAATAAAAATGGACAATTTTTTTCCATACCTGAAATCACTGGAAAACCCATAGTGAGTGGCGCTTTGTGAAAATGTCATCTAATGCTTTCATTCCTTTGAACACACGGGCAGCAGAGTTTGCCATCAATTGGTACCCTGCCACTACCTCTAGCTTCCTCTTCTCCTGCACCACCACCATCATCATCATCATCATCATCATCCAAAACCCAACACAAGATGAATTTCATAGATTTTATGATGGCTAAATTACAAAGTAATCGAATGGGATTTACATGTACAACCTTCTTTTAAGACACAGATTCAGAAACATTGAAGAAATAACTTCAGAAAAACCAAAACTGAATTCAAAAGGATTGTTCCCCTAACCAACCAACCCTGTGTAGCTTGTCAAGATAGCGCCGTCGATAGGCTCTTTGAATGATCCTTGCTGCAAAATCCTGCACACCCAAGAGACCCAATATGTACAAGACCTCAAGTTGAGAGCATATGTATCCAAAAGATTGAAACAATGACAATTTGGGTAAGAGAGTAATTGTCTAGACATCTATAAATACTGCCTAAGTTGTGCACAATTTAGGCCTCCCTCTCTGATCATGAATCTTTCATAAGTGTTCATGGCTGAAGATCATAATCTGAAAAAAACTACCTTGGCAAGTCCACAGCTCAAAACATGTAGGGGGCCAGGTTCATTGTCTTGAATTTCTGCTTCCTTCAGCTTCCTCAGCTCTCCTTGCAGATATTGTATTTTCTGCAGCTTATTCCAACCATATACCAACCACCCCCATATGGGAAAAAAAAACTCTATGAGATAGCAAGCTCATGACATATCTATCTTATGAGGGATTGCAGAGAAAAGAAAATCTCCACAGCAACAAGACTTCAAAGCAACTTGAGCATCATCTGGACCCTGAGTTGAACCGTTGCAGCATTTGTGAGGAAGAAGACTCAGTCAAAAGCCATGGGAGGAACAAGACTCAGTCATGATGTTGGTTAGCTCTCTTGCAATATAATCAGGAAGCATACATGCTTAGTGATTAAGCAAAAAGTCTAGTAAGTGTTTTTTGGGTGCTGGTCAAACCTTCTCATGGGTGTCAGTTGTGGAAATCCTTACATTCTCCAACCTGCCACATCCAGCCAGCCCTGTAGTAAAGCCTAGAGTACACACACACATTGCACTTCACAACCACCTCAAAATCAGCAAATATGATATGTGTTGGGGAAATTTGACAAAGCTGAGAAAGACCAGCAGCAGCCTTTGAGATCATATATTCATGGGCATTCTCGCAAGTGAGACTGTCAAGCAGAAGAAGAAGAAAAAGAAAGATTGAATTTTGAACCTGTTCTTCCAGCTCTCATCCTTGACTCGCAGTTGCTCCATGAACTTTTCATTAAATCTGCTTTGTTCTTCCCTCAACAGTTCCACTTGCCTTGCTTTCTCTGCCAATGATTTCTGGGCTTGCAACAATTGTTCATCTTTCGAGAGTACGGATGCCTACAAAATTCATCCCCAGAAACCCCATCAGTCAGTCAGTCCTCTTTTAGATCTTTGTTGCTGCAGGAGTTGAGGCACAGCCCGTTTATATACCCTTTACAGGAGGACTGTATTCAATAGAGCAACTACACTGGTGCTCAGTATGTGACCCTGCAAATTAACATTGGATGAAGAAAAGTCAAAGCATGCCAGTTTGGCTCAGCAAAATAGTTCTGGCCCAGCAGTTTTGCACAGTTTGTTGAGGCTGGTGAAAGGCACAGTAGAGCCTAACACCTGCCAGAGAAGAGTGTAATAAATATGATCTGACTGCTGCTCCATGTTTCTGATTGGCCAATCATAATGATTGGTCCAGGTAGTTTGCTATCAGTAGTCTCCCACCTATTTGCAGTCCCAGTTTCAGTTTTATGGGCAGGGTTGGAAAAAAGTAAATAACTAAACTTGGATGTGAGAAATTTTTTTGCAGGGTCACATACTGATCACTCCTGAAGATGCTCTTGGAGCTTCAAAAACTGAGCTTGCTCACACAAGAGATGAAAACTTGTTTGAAATTTAAGGATGTTCTCCGGAAAGGGATTACACAAGAAATACATACCTCAAGGTTTTGCAGTTTCTCATCCTGCAAGTCCAGTGTTTCTTGCAGATTCCGAGTGAGCACCCGAAATTCCTCTTCCACATTGATGATGGCCCTGGTGGCAACCTTCATTGCCTGCCATCTCCTCACCATCAAGAAAGCAGCCATCATGGATGTTTCAGTGAACTTCATCATTTGTTGTCACTTCTGACTTTTGCTTCGCAGAGCAAGCAAGAATCTATGAATACCAAGTACAAAGTTTTTTTGTGGACACTTTGTGAATAAATCATGGCGAGCTGTGGCTTTGGGATGAGAGAGAGAAGGTTGAACATACCCTGGACCCAAAATGGAGAGATGAAAGAGACTCCTGCAAATACTCACTGCAGGGTGCTATGTTGATCACCAATGACGTCTTTGCATTCCCTATTTTGTAGCAGAAAAATAAAATAAGAAATAATATCAATCCCCAGTTTTCAAGTGTGTGTCTGCACAACAACATCACCACATTGGGCTAGATCTATTGAAAATTTTATTCTCTTGGATTGCAGACAGAGCCACCATGGCTACTGGGCACAAGAGTCAAGTTCCTCAAGAAAAGTACTAAGAAGAAGAATCTCATCAAGAGAATTAATAATTGCATGAAAATTTGCCTGCCTCCAAGAGATTCTTGAAGAAGTCGGGTAAGTTTGGAGTCCCGAAATGGCACATGAGTTATGTTTGGATCAGCTCTCGCACTTATACACTTGCCTGATCTTTCACATTGTAATAAAAAGTAATTAAGATCAAAACAACAACAGATCTCAACATAATAATAATATAATGCAAATGCAAATGCAAAATGCCACAAAAAAATCTGCAAATGTCAAGAACCTTACCAAGACATGTGAGTGACAAGTTAACACTCATTGCTTCACTAGCTCGCAAACCCTCAGAACCTGCCAAAAGGCACCAGCAACCCACCCATCATCATCATCTCTTCCATTAGCTAACATTGTTGCACATGTTTGTGTGTGTGTCTCAATGGAATTGCTATTTTCTAGTAAAAAAAATTTGTTCTTTGGTGCTCAATGGATCCCAATAGAAAATACACAATTCCTTCCTATCTATCTATCTATCTATCTAACAAGAAATTCAGCAACATAGAGGATAACCCACCACTTCTTTTCAATCGCTCAGAGCCTGCTAAATCCACAAGAAACAACTTCCCCACCAAAACTCTGCCATCATCATCATCATCATGCAATAACCAAACCCAGTCTTCAGATCAGTGCATGTCTTCATGGATTTGGGTTTTTTGTTGGGTAAGTATGATCAACACACATCACAACAGATGGGTTTGTACACGAGAAGCTTCATGACTGGTTTTTATTAGCATCCTCCATTGTTGTAACCTCTTTTTGCATCCCCAGCCTGTGGAAGAGACAAAATAGAATCAAAGGATCATGGCGCTTCAAGCTTTTCTAACCTCTCACTCTCCAGGAAGCAAGAGCTCATACGACGGCGTTCAGCCAATTCTGCCTTTTGCTCAAGTGTTTGATACTTTGCCTTTTTCTCAACTGTCAGGATAACAATCACATGACTCCTGGAGGAATGTGCATTCTGTATCCAGCAACCAACAACAATAGACTCAGACATTTTTGTCAGTTTCTTCTGCAATCCATGGAAAAATCACCACAATGTAATTTTGATGGTGTGTGTTGTTGTTGACATTCTACTCCCTTTTTTTCTTTTTTTTCCCATCTTTTTGGGCTCAATTTTCCAACTACACTACTCACCAGCTTTGTGAAAGCAAAGCAACGGTTGCGGTCCCCAAGAATCAAAAGCTTCATGCAATCCTCAACAGACTTCACTTGAATCTGCATACCCCCCCAGCCGCCATCAATATGATACCCATCTGCCCACCCAACAGAGAATTGACTCTCCAGTTTCAACATAATATAAACCAAAGCTCAAGTGTCCATCTATGAGCAGCCAACAACAGATCCCGATTCTTTGGATCAACCTCAGATTGAAATCCATTCTATAGGAGGTGGGAAGGAGAGTAGTAGTAAACCCATTAAGGAGGAGGAGGAGGAGGAGGATTTTTTTCCATACCTCTTCAATACCAGACACATACACCCCATTGTCACCCTCTCTGATTTGCATGTTGCAGCTCTCTGGTCGTAAAAGATCTTGTATCTGCAGTTTTGTTTATTCAAACAGTGAATGAATATGAGAAACTGATGATTTTTTTTTGTGGAGTTTTCTTGATTTGATAATTTTTTTCTTGATCTCAAGCTTGATGTCCCTAATCAATCTCTCCTCTGGTTGTTGTTGTTGTTGTTCTACAAAGACCCATCCATGCCTTCAAATTTTCGCAATATGGAATTTAAGATGAGTTCACATGATGAAGCATGCATTTGTGAAAATTTGCAAGCATTTGTGAGTTCTTTTTTTACACCTGCTCCATGTAGATCTGGATATATGACATGGAGACATGGTACTCGTAGTCTTGATCTGAGTCTGCTCTCTCGAATATCTCTGCAGCTGAGCGTGGAATGATACCTGTAGGAAAAATAAATAAATAAAAGCATTTGTACAAAGAGCAAATTCAGTGAAGTTCATGGAGTGTGTGCAAGTGTGCATTCTGACTGAATGAATCTTGTAGTTACCTTTTGATTTACCAAATAGGGTATTTCTAGATCAGGATCATTTATGATTTGTGATCTGTGATGATCACTCGCTCTGGATGAATTATGCAAAAAATGGGTTGAGTGCAAAAGAAGTTGGTGTTGCACAACAACCTTCAACTGCAGTGATTTCTCCCCAAGTTGATAGTTTGTCAGAAAGTGTATATGTTTTTCCAGCACCTGTTTGACCATACGCCATTATGGTGCCATTGTATCCATTCAGAACATCCTGAAAACAGCAGCAGCAATTCAAGCACAGTAGTTGAAGTATTACAATTTGGAATATACCACATTGCTGCCTGGGACTACAGAAAATCCAAACACAACAAAGGGCAAGAAGAAAAAAATCAAAAAATTCCCTTCTTATTCTTCTTCTTCTTCTTCTTCTTACACAACAACAAGGAAAGTGACATTGGGTTGCAACCTGCCATGACAAACAGGGAAGTGACATTCTTTGGTTGCAACCTACCAGGACAACAGGCCGGGCGGCTGTATTGTAAACATCAACTTGGAGAGCAGTTGCTGGCATCACAGCATCAAACTGGAACTCTGTGAAGTCGACAAAGCTTCCCCTGCTTGCAATGGTAGTTTCCCCACTTGTTAGATTCTTAATCCAGTTCACAAACAATACCACTTTTTTACTCTTTTTTCTTTTTTGGGGTTAATAACTCATCACTAACCTGCTTGTGATTATGCACAAAAATTCATAACTTGGGAAAGGGGGAGTTTTTTATTGTTATACTTGATCATGAAGATGGTGGAGAGAACTAGAGCATACGAGCATTACTTGCGGCGCAAGATAACAGTATTTTTCTCCTTGTCCAGGAAAATGAAGGGTGCACCATCCTCTTCTTTTTGCTCAGCTCTCGTGGGTGGTCTTACCCTCAATGTCACCCTCACTCTCTCTGGAGGCATTTCATTGTATGCGATTCAGCTTCACAAAACCAGGAAAAATGCCATGATACTAGCTAGTCCCACAGATGTGGCTTTTTTTCCATGGGTATTATGAGATTCACCAAGAGCAACCTCTAGAAACCTGGTGTATGGATTTTTTTGTTTTGGTTTGAAATGAATTCGGTTTGTTTGGTTTTTTTTTTACCACTGGTTTCATCAGGAAGGACTTGAATGCGAGGGCGTTTGTCGGAAAGCATGGGAGGAAACACCTTGGAGTCCATGCTTTGGACACCACGCTCCTTGGGACCTTTGCGGCGTTTGGGACCACTAGAAACACCACCACCAGATTGCTGCTGCTGCTGCCATAGAGTCTGCTCCAGAAGGAGCTTGTCAATGGGCACCAAGGATATATTGGCAGCCATACTGGATGCTGTTGCAACAACACCATTCAAAGCAGCAGCCATGATCTTCTTGCTGCTTTTGTCTTCATGCCATGAACAAAAACTCTTATGGGTCCTGTGCTCCTGGCTTCAGATCTCTAGTGTGTGTTGTTGTTGTTGTCATCTCAGGACCTCTCTTGTTGGTGAACACAAATGGGGGGCCTTACCAAACCTGTACTTGAAGAAGAAGAAGAAGAAGAAAGTTGAAGTCCTTGTTGAAAGCCAAGCAGTTTTTTTTTGTAAAGTTTAGGAAGTTGGGGAATCTGTTGGGCTGAGAAACACCCAAGTTTGTGTGAGAGTTGCAATGAAATTGATTTCAGGAATTTCAACAGCAAAAAATTATGTTGTGGGTTTCAGTAGGCAAAACAATTGGGAGGGTGGTGGAGATTCCTGAGCTTCCTCCATACACAACCTGCTCATCTCACTCTCCAAGATTTTGCTTTGGGGAGATGAAGAAAGATATACAATGAAACACAACATGCGTGGGATGTGCTTTGCAAAACTGCCAAACAAAAACTCTTTTTTGCAAATTTGCTGATTATCATCAGTTTCCTTTTCACTGGACCTAATTTCAACAACCATTTTCACAAACAAAAGCTAAATCTAATGTGGAAACATGAAAGCTCAAAAAGATGAACAAACGGTAATTATGTCAATAATGGGCTGGAAAATGTTTACAAAAACCCCACCAACAGTTTCTCCCATCGCCACGAACTTAGAATTATTGTAATATTTAAAATCTCAAAAGTTTTCTCACCAAGTTTCCAATCTCCATTGATGATGCATGAAGCAAAAACAAAAAAAGAACAAGCTGCTCTGCATTTGTTGATGTTGTTGTGCTGAAGTGTTGAAGAAGAAGAAGAAGAAACTAGAAGAGAATTCTAGGCTAGTAGTAATATATATGTTGTAGAGATGATGATTTGGGTCAAAGGAGAAAAAAGAGCTATAGGACACTGCAATACACAACCACCCAACAAGTGAATTCCCAATCTCCCCAAGTCCTTATGGACAAGATACTACATACATTCTGCATTCATTTGCCATGGGCTTTGCAATAGGAATTTTGCCACAAAATGGGGGAAGCAAACAGAGGAGCAGAAGGAAGAACAAGAAGAAGAGGAGGAGGAGGAGGAGGAGGCATTTACAATCTATTAGAGTGTCCGAGCAGCACGAAAGGGAATGATGAATCCACCCATAATAACGGCCTGGATTTTTCCTTTTGATTTTTGGGTGTGTGGGTTTTTGTTTGAAAAGACATTTATTCTTCTTCATTCATCAGCTTTCAAGCGCCATACTCAGCGGACAAACATCAAATTCTGTGTCACTGACATTTTCAGACTGTTGGGTATTTTGAGGATTTCTGGTACTATTGTGCCAACTGAATTGTC
>Ga0116229_10005326_pt1 | contig 21032 bp, 14 predicted proteins | sample S1TSphgellanicum_3_FD_87313 | JGI IMG/M metagenome (GOLD analysis project Ga0116229, IMG submission 87313) | Host-associated microbial communities from peat moss isolated from Minnesota, USA - S1T2_Fc - Sphagnum magellanicum MG | ecosystem: Host-associated > Plants > Peat moss > Unclassified...
GAAACCCATTATAAAAGAAAAAAAAAAATGTTTAACAAATTGGACCCCCCGTCAAAAAAAGAAAAAAATCCCCTTGCCAACCCAAAAAAAAAAAAAGGAAACCACCTACCTTACTTGGAGAAAAAAGGGGGAAAAAAAAAAAAAAAAAACCTTGATTCCAAGTACTTGTGGTGATATTTGGCAGGGTTTAGCTGTGGTGGGAAAGAAAAGCCTTCACCTTGGAGTACACTTTAGTTTAGTCTTCATGGTTGTAAACTTTATTCCTAATGTGGGTAGATGTCATTCCATCATGAAGGTCTAAATCCATTGATCATTTTTGCAAGTATTCAGCAAGAAAAGAAAATTGAATTTCTAAGGTTGTCAACACTGAATTATGGTCATCATAATGGTAATTCTTTTCACAAACCCAAAAATAATACAACTATTCTATCAAAAATTATTACCACACCTGCCTGCCACTAATGTTTAGTAATCCCCAAAATAGGGTAAAAAGGAAAAGGTGAAATCTACTCCTGTGAATTGAACTCTAAAAATCCCAACCAGTCTTTTCTTTTTTTTTTTCCTCCAATTTCTTGGATGTTGTGTCATTGGCTAGCTTCCCAAAAAGGAATTAGCATCAAATGGCAACAAGTTTTAAGAGCCTGTCTAATTTTTTTTAATTTTAAAAAATATTATTTATTTTTAAATTATTAAAATGCTACCAAACTAAAATCAGAGTCCAAATGTGAAGAGAAAAGAATCCCCAAAATTGGTTTCTTCTCAGAAAAAGGGAATATTGTGACAGAATATTCCCTTGTAATGTTTTTTTTTTCTTTTTTTTGCATTTTGGCAAAATTGCACCAAAAAGAAAACACTGATATGAACATTAAAGGGTATATCTTCTATCTCTGAACTGCCAAGGCATGACTGCAATTTACAAAATATATATTTTTATCTCAATTCCAATTCATCGAAAGTTCTTTGAAAAATTAACAAAAAAATGTCAACATTTTTCTTTAAATCATGAATTATTGCAACCAAAAGTGCCAATAAACAGGGAGCAGGCCCCAGGGCAAAAAATCCATTCTGAATTGTTGTTGTCTTTTTGTTGAACATAAAGTTTCTTTTGTGTGTTTTAACTTTTTTTCCGAACCCAAAAATGTCAAAAATATTAGACTAGATGTGTATATTCTAGACGTGTAATATAATTTTTCAGCCTCAAATCTTCACATGCAAAATTGCTTTTGTAATCCAACCATTGGAAATAAACAAGCTGTTTTGAACTTTGATAAACAAAAGAGAGACTCTTTGTTTGTCAACTGAGTAGAAGCCTGGCTGGATTAGTTACCCCCATGACTTGATGTGAGGCCCACCAAGCCAAGGAAACTAGTCTTTTTTAGTCTTTTTTTTACATTGCAATGTTTGCAACATACTGTTACAAATTTAACAATTGATACTTGAATTGTTGATATGTGTACCAATTTCACAATATTATGACAATTTGAGATGTTATCTATTTTTATTTGCACATTTTCATCAAAAAAAAGCTTTCTCCAAATATTTCTAGAGATACATATAAAAAATGTGTTGCAATGAAAAATGTCAAATTGGGATTACTTTTTGTTTACCATGGAAACACTTTCGTGTCCTATTGAAACATACCGAAAAAAAAGAAAAAAGAAAAAAAGATTGAACCACAAGTCTAAAGCACTACAAGATCTTATACGAAAGCTACTTAACGCAGGCTGTATCAATATAATGACAATACTAATATATAGTTTTCAATGTTTCCTCTCTGCATCAAGAGCAAATATAAAAAAAGTCTAGTTGGGTTGCAATAGGAATTTTTGGAGAGTTCTATCAATCTTTTGATTTCACCTTTGGTGTACAATGAAAGCAGACGACACCATGGAAACCTTATTCACAAGGTACCAACCAGATCGTCACTCTGATTTATGTGGTCTGGTTGAAGGATTACTCTTTGCATTACAAAGAAATTTGCCACCCCACCAAGCACAAAGATATTTTACTGGACAAATATGTAGTTCACACATTTCTCCCATGTGAATCAAATAATTGCTACCACAGTCTAAGATTTCTTTTGTTGGAGAAAATGCCATGACCATTGCTCTTGGGCCCAAAACCTTTGAGATCACAGGGACCGCTGACAAAGCGGATAGGAGAGTTCCTTGTCTTCTATGATGACAGTGCATTTCAAAAGTGGTGCTCCCAAATCTAGGTTTGAAACAAAATTGAAAGTTTATTGCAGCACAGATTTCACCCTTTAATGTATGTATGTGCATAATCAGCAGAAAAAAGTGTGAAGCAGAAGCCAAAAGGTTCTGGAGAAGAGACTGGGATTTTGATCAAATCTGTCTGGGATTGAGGACGAGAAGCTTTGTACAGTGTTCTGTTCTTTGCTTGACAAATGAGAAACTGTGGAAGAACAGAAAGGCAATAACAATATCTGCCAGAAGATCAACAATGCAAGAATGATGTTCTAAAATGGGCAAATTGCAACATTCATAGTTACACAGCCCACTTGTGGGAAAAAAAAAAACCCATATGCGTCCAGAATCTGGTGCTGCTGCTAAATTTTCCATTAGCTCAAGAAAAGCTCAAAAATGGTCCTAAAATTGTTGTGAGCACCATCTGAAAAAACGAAACATGCACAAGAAGAAAAATTTGTAGGTGGGTCTCTAGACATGAGTCATATGATACAAAAGCACAAGTACAAACTAAAAAGTAACTGAGTGGTAGTTTAAGGAAACGTCAAGACCTCTTTGAAAACCATGGCATGCTTGGCAGATAGTGAACCCTTCTTCTTTTTGAACCTAGTAGTAGCGGCAGGATTCCCATTCATGTTGCTGATGATGATGATGATGATATATTGATCAATTGTCACCTTTCAGCTGGCTGATCTGATCACCAGCAATGTTGAGAAATTTTCTTCTTTTCTGAGCAGCTCACTTCTACTACTACATACTAAACCATCAAGCTCGGCATGCCAACCAATGGCCAACCTATGCCCCTGCAACATTGCCAAAAAACAAAAACCCCAGAGTCATGTCAATCATGGAAAAAAAAACAATTTGGGTGTATGCATGCAGCAAAATGTGCATGCAAGCAAACCCTAGTTTTACTTGGAACAAAATGGAACAGGTAGTTCTGCATGTTTGCTGCTAAGCACCAGTGGTGGCATTAGAGTGTGGCATCACCAGATCATGATCTCCTCCTCCAGCAGCGGGTTTTTTGAAGAGATCTATACAAACTTCAGCAGCAGCTAGCAGCAACCAGCTACTACAGTTTTTTAATATCCGCCATCAAGATGCAAAATCTTTTTGTGGCAAGAGAGATAGATAGATGGGGTTCCAAATCACCATATTGCTTTTGATGCAAATGTGAGACCCAAAAAAAATCTTTAAAACATAAGAAAGAATAACCTCTGGAGATGTTGCAACTGCATCATGATACTTACCCAAATGCAGAGGTACCAGTCACTGTGAGAGAGTTGGGTCTGTGAGAGAGAGGAGACCCATGAGAGCCTGAGCTATGAGGAGTAGTGCTTGTTGCTTTGTTGCATACTGTGGTAGTCAGTTGCTGCCTAACAACAACACCATTATTATTCTTGAGTTCTTCTAAAGCAAGAAGTTCCACATCATCTTCTTCCTCTGAAATGCAGCCAAGCCGTGGTCTCCACTGACAATTCTTGCCTCTTTGTTGAAGAAGATCTGCAATGTTGTCACCATTGTTGCCTCCTCCGCTGTACAAATTGGACTCTGGCAGAACCCTGGATTTGGAGCCGGAGCGCTTGTGGAAAGGACTCAAGCTTCTGATGGGCTTCAATGATCTGAAGGGTGAACTCAAGCCTCCTATCCTGTGAGGCGATCTGAAGACTTTCAAAGGAGAAGAGGAGGTGGTGGTGCGAGGAGAATATTTAGACTTGTTGGAAGAATTCTTGTTTTTTTTTTCCGAAGAAGGATGATCGCAGTCTACGAACAAGTGCGAGAAGCAAGTGCAAGAAGGAGCTGAAGAAGGAGCTGCAGGAAAGAGTTTGGGGAGAGGAAGAAGGAAGTAGATACACCCACTTTCCAGCTCCGTGTCCAAGGACAGCATTTGATTCCCAGTGCCACCTCCTTGCTGCTGCTGCTGCTGTTGCTGCTCCTCCTGCTCTGAGGAAGAAAACGTGCTGCCGATCATGCCTCCTGGTTGACAAACGAAATGGTGCGGATACGACTGCAAAACCTCCTGCACTGTGGTTTGTGGTGCCAAGTACAGGACTTCTCCTTCTCCATAGATCACTCTCACTGGGTGTACCCCACACATGAAGTTGTGAAAAGTCTTCATCCTGATCATGGAAAACCACACGGGCCCCACAATAGAAGCTCCAAATGAAGCTCCCCTTCCCTCCCAGGCTATGTGATTGATCGATCTTCTTCCACTCCCTCTGAGCTCCTCCTCCTCCTCTGCTTACAGCCTCTCTTTTGTATGTGCTGCGTGAACTAGGAATAAAAATCTACATCAACTCGAAAAAAACTTCCATCAACTCACAAAAAACCTACACCAACTCGAAAAAAAGCCTACATCGACTCAGGAAAAAACGATGTCAACTGGAAAAAGAACTTACACCACCAATTGAGAAAAAACTATGTCAACTGAAAAAAACCTACGTCAACTAGTTGAGGAAAAACCCAGATGTCAACTGAATAAAATCCCTCCATCAAAGACCACGACGACCTCCTCCTCCTCTTACTAAGGACGAGTTTTCACTTGTCTATCAATGCAATCGGCATGAATTAGAAGAAGAACTCGACATGACAAGGCGAGATCATTGTCGCTCATTACAGCAGCTTCATCATACAACTTCCGTTTCAGACTGCTCCAACAATCAAACTTCATTGCAAACTTTCTTTCTTTCTTTTTTTCTTGCCAGTAGTAGCCTCGTAGCAGCAGCAGCAAAGCAACAATTTTTCTTTCTCTTGACACGAAAGAAGAAACTTGAAGAAGAAGAGAGAAAGAACCCCAAACAAAAAAGAAGCAACAAGCATAAATCCCCGACACATACACAACAAAAACAAGTCTACATAAGTACATGCATGACAGTTGCAAAGCTCACAAAATCATAGTCTAAAACCTCCATTCCCATATGGACTCTAGAGCTTCCCTTCTTCCTTCCCTCACTCACTCACTCCCTCTCTCTCTCTCTCTCTCCCTCGCTCCATCCCTCGCCACCCCACCCCACCCCCACCCCCACCCAAAAACAAAAACAAAAAAACAAGAAAGAAAAACAACAAGACAATAATAATAAGTAGGTACTGCACTCACTCACTCACGCTCTAGTGCTCAAATCAAATCAAAGCAAACCCCACTCCCCAAAACAAAAGAAAAAACACAACAACATCATCATAGGTTTCTTCTATCTTTCTTCCAATCCACCCCACAATGAATTCTCCTCCTCCTCCTCCTCCTCCTCCTCTTGCCGTATTCTTTTCTTGCAATGATCATCATCACTCATTCTACCTCTTCTGCCAAAAGACTCTCAGACAATCACCATGACTTCAAAATTCAGTAAACCCCCAAAAAAATCACCAACTACCCTCTCCCCCTCCCCACCCTCCACCTAAAACCCACCCATCCAAAAAAAAAACACACACACACACACACACACACTCACACACACTCACATACACACAAAACCAAACCATGTTTAAGGTTCAAGCTTCAATCCAGGACCCACCCTCCAAAATTAAATAAAATTAAAAGAGGGCCTAGAAAAATTATTAAATTCTATACACGGCATGCCACCAATGTGAGCCCCAATTACAATTCAGTTCTCTGCATGCTACTAACATAACATAACATAACTTAACCCCCCATTCTTGCAAGTGGAGACAAGCTAAGTTATGTGGAATTAAAAATTAAAAAGTCTAGTGCTTTTTTAGATTTCCAATAGATTTCCAGAATTCGACCAAAATTTAAGAAAAATCGCCAAGATATGTCTATTTATCTATCTATACATTGTTCAAGTACCTAGCCAAACATATCAAAGGACGCTTTTTTTTCAAAAAAAATTTCTTTCATATTTAGCTTGTAGGCAAATATGGCTAAATCTTCTTAGCGAAGAAGAGATGATTGCCACTTTGGCTACATCACAAAATTTTATTTTTTTTAAATAATAAAAATTTATTTTAAAAAAAACAATGGACGGAGAGGGAGCCAAGGGGTTGTGCCAAATGGAGTACCTACTAAGTACCTACTAATGTGTGCATGTGACGATAATAATGGGAAATAGATGACTTGAGTAAATGGAACCACGAGATTATTGAGGGCTACTGTTGTTATTAGTTATTACCTACGGAAACTATCTACCTACCTGCAACAGCAACGGCCCCATAACCGCCGTAATGGCCATGGTATAAATAAATAAAGGACGTCAGGGATCAAATCCGGATATTAGAGTTATCTGTAAAGTCAGGCCATTAGGGGGGCGAGAACGGCCAGTTTCAGCATAATAGGCCATCAAACGCGTAACTGGGAATGAAAATTTTACTAAAGGAAATAACTGGGACCTAAACTAGTTTTTCCACCAATCTTGGTGGTAAACTGAGTTTCATCCTGTGTTTCCTTTTTCCTGAGCGCCTGCACTGCTGCTACATATATTTTCACTGCTCCTACCTGTACAACTACTATAATTACTCTCGAACCTTGTGCATGAAATGCTGAAACTCAGCATTTCATACCCAGATTTAATAAAATTTCCTTACTTTGTGGATACCACTGAAAGAGGGGATAGGGGGCAAAAGCAGAGGAGATAGGAGGTCAAACAGAGGGTGACTTTACGGATAATTCTACTGGGCATTCTCTCTTTCATACGGTGTAATTAACTAAAGTAGTCTAAACCCATTTACCATTCTTTCAGTAGGTATCCAAGCACCCCCAATTTTCACAACCCCCCTCCCAAAAATAATAATAATAATAATAATAATAATAAAATCCTGGGAAAGTTAAGGGGGAGTGAGTAGGGGGGAGGGGGGGAGGAAATCATATCCAAAATCCCAAAATGAAGAGTTTGAAAATGGGTACCTACCTACAAGGCTAGCTACCAACAATTTCCAGTATCCAAGTAAACCTCCAGTTCAGGAGCCCCAAAAAATGAATGAATCAAGGAAGAAAGGGTTTAGGGTTGAATGGTGGGTGCATCTATAGTAATAAGTAAAGTATGTTCACCAGATCAATGGTGTACCAATTATTCACAAGAACATCATCTTGTTGAACCAAATATATTAAGTTTAGCCTTTTCCCTTTGTTTCTATACACTTCTCTTTTTCTTCTTCCCTCACCCACCTTGCAAAAACCTGTGTGACATGTCTTTTGTTGCTCACCTTGAAGACTACTAACTAGGTTGCAGCATTTCCACAATGGTAAAAATTTCACCATCAAAGTATCTCAACAAGTTGTTCACTGATGATGATGATGATGGGTCACTACAACTGAAGGTGTGTGAGAAATCCAAACAACTCAAGACCTTATGTTCACATGTGTTTTGTGTGTCTGTATGTGATGATAAGAATAACAACAACAACAACAATACAACACTTCATGTTTGTATGTGTTTGTGCTTGTGATGATAAATAAGAACCAAAAAACTAAAATACAAACTGTATCTGTTGGGTGGAAGTTGGTTGGTGAGTCATGTTCAATAAAGACAAAATTTTGGTTGATCAAGAAGGGGATGAGTGACATTTCAAGGATTTACCACCACCTTTACTTATCTTCATTTTCACATTAAATACTTCCTTCAAAAATTGGAGAATTTCGCAAAGTTTGAATTTGCAAATTGTGGGTAAGATTGAATTCAATACCTATATGTTTGAGGTTGAATGTTGGCTAACATATATATATATATACCCAAGTTTTCAACACCAAAAAATACTACCTACACTCTACACCAATGTGATAGTACTAAGGTCTTCAAAAACATTAATCGCTCTCCTTTTTTTCCCCCCTTAGTTTTACAGGGTGGGAAACAATTTTTTTTAAGTGTTTCATTTCAACAAAAGGTTTAAGCAACATTTCTCTCAAATCCCATTCCTGCGTGGAATGACATCAATGGTTGAACCAGTTGGGAAATTGTGGTGATTCCAAAAGACACAATCTGTACATATTGCATCATGACCGAGTGAATGGCTCTTCATCTCTTCTTGACAAACAACACCCCCAACTCAGATGTCCCCACATGTATGTAATGGAAAAGTTTGGGAATCATGTACGGGGCCAGACTTATTGACTCCAAATTTAATGAAAAAGCTCAAATGTGCACAGACCCATCATCTCCAATTTGTCATGAAATCACATGGTGTACTTGAGGGAAAAAGAGAGGTTCCACAATGAATGTTTGCCATGACATATTATTAACTTCTTTCTTTCTATTTAGTTGGGTTAGGGTTTAGTTTGAACCTCCCAGGCCAAAAAAATTTGCAAAGAGAGAGAGAGAGAAAGAGAGAGGGGGGCTGGGGCCAGGGTGAACCAGAGGTAGGTACCATGGTTAACTACCAGTGTAAATACTGGACCACTGGTTCACCCTAGACACTAGAGGGTGGTGCAATTTTTCTGAGTCTGTTTCAGGTGCCATTGACTGCCACTATATTCATGTCCATATCTTTCATTCAATTACAAGTGTCAAAGGGTACCTCCCTTTATGTTGCTCTCTGGTTATTTATGCATAGATAAATAGTCCTGGTTTATTCATTGTCATACATGTACTTTTGTTGCCCTAATTTTGTTATTATATGAGGAGCTGCTAGTTTTTTAAAAATTGTTATAAGAAGCCTGAGGGACATAATCTTTGTATTAAACTTATTATTCTACAAAAAGGAGCACAAAATAACTAATGGATTATGTATTAAGTAGCATGCATGTAAGACAGAAGATCTTAAGAACTTTTGATCTAAAACCAGATATTGCAGCCCCATTGAAAGAAAAAAAGCAATAATAAATGAGAGCTTCCCCTTGTGGGGCTGCTCTGCTGGGCCTTCTGCATTATATTTATCACAGCATATTATGGTACCAAATTGGTTTGGCTGGTAACAAGTGGGTGTCAAGGGGAGGAGGGGATATGGGGTCTTGCATCTTGATGGACATGGAATGGTTAATAGGTAGTGGGTTTAATGGGTGTCAGAATTCTCTAATTTGGGTTGATTAGAGAGTAATAGAGGTAAGGGCTCAGATTTGTGGTTGGGTGGAATTGAATTTATAAGTGTGTGATGTGAGAAGTGAGAATTTAACATGTAGACTATTACTGTAATGAGTTAGAGGGGGTGAAAATGGACACCTCCCCTTTTGATTGCATTGACAACTAGGAGAGTGAACAACCCGTCACTACCAGAACTTACAAAACATATAAGCTTTTGGCCAAGTTACCAAACTTTATGAAATTCGTTGATGACTTTCAAATTAGTGTTGTTGGGTTCTAGGCTTTAGCCACCAACTCTACATGTGTATTGTGCAATGTCTTCAAACTCCCAATAAATATTTTGATGTAATTTGTCTCTGAGATTTGCAAGTTGATCTTGAAGTGAACAATGGAAAGAAAGCACTACAATTAATTTCCAAATGTACTTGGAGGGTGCCTTTTATTTGTCAATATCAAACTCTTAGAAGAGGAGGGATTTTATGCATACTCTCCCCAAGAGTGACACACAAAATTATGCCTACTTGTAGGTGTGACATCCCTCCGATCTTATTATGGAATAGGCATTAGAACAATTCCCCTTCCTATGCCTCATGACTACATGTGTTGTAGGTTCATGATATTGTTTCCTCTCATGCTTTACAATGGGTAAAGCCCACAGGTGAGAGACATTTCCCAGAATGCTGGCCAGACTTTATCTGACCCTAGTCCTCTTATTTTGGGATTGTTCCATCTCGAGATAATTGTGGGTGCAGTTCACTAGTCTTTATACACTAAATAAGTGAATTCATTGCTTTCTCACTAGGCAGGCCTGTTCATTGTGATCAGTAAATTCACTTACAATCCAATGAAATCACTTGATATGCAGGGACACCTTTTGTTGTTGTAGTGAGCCTAAACCGAAAAACAAGAAGCTTGCAGAAATGAAAGCTTGTAATTAATTTTTGCCTTCTATTTTACTTCTTCTTTTGGGTCTTCATCATTTTGCAGGTTGACAGCCATTCTGGCCAACTACATACAGAGAGCAGATCTGGGCTTGTAAGTGACTGCTGCTGCCACTACAATCTGAAACCAAAGATGCCGCATTGCAACTTTCAGGTCTGAAAATTTCTGCACATATAATACCTTTATGTTCAATGTAATACATTTCTCCAGCTTCTAGGTGGAGTGATGTTTGATCCAATTTTCTCTCTTTCAAACAAAGGACAATTTCAGTTAACCAATTTAAATGTCACCAATGTTTTGAGCTTCAATTGTGGTAGGTTGCATTCCCTATCATACCACTTAGCCAGGCGCATTCAACTAACAACCATAGTAGCCTACATTGGCAGCTTCAGCACAAATTAAGCTCTTAGAAATGCTGAAATTTGCAGTTTTTATTTTTCTCCTAAAAAATTCCTTTTTTTTTTATAAAGAACCTTTGTTGAGAATATTCCTCATTTTTCCCAAAATGGAAATTTTCAAAATAAATTAATTCTTTGGCAGACATGTTCTCTAGTCACCCCTATTTAATATCTCCATTTATACACTAGAGTTATCCCTGGTGTACTCCAGAACTGGGCCCCCAGTTTTGCTGAAGCTGGGGACGAATCGAGAAGTCAGGGTGAAAATTGTAGACAGGGAGGAGGACCAAAATAGTATTCTCTAAGTCCTCAGGGGAGTTTCACCCCCAGTTTTGGATTCGCTTTACCTGCACCTTGACTGCTTTTCCTATGTTTCGTTCAATTGGAGCCATGTCAAAATAAGGTCCTGTAAATCTTTCTGAACCAATCCCCAGTTTCATGGAATGATACTCAATTTCTCTCGCTTTCCAGATACACTCAAAGCATTGGGGATGAAACAGGGATTAGAGGGTCAAACTAGGGCCTAAAGAGAAGGTGAATTTCCAAATAAAATGTATTGTGATCATATTTTGAGTAATCTACAATTAGTGTATACCTAATTTGTATCCTTAGTTCAAAATTTTGTACCTTTGGGTAGTCTGATTGAGCTCTTGATTTAGAGCAAAGCAGCTTATAATTATAGTGCATAACAGTCACTCACTTATTGAATCCGAGGACTCATAACTGATCCTCTCAAAAATCTGGGTACTAAAATCTATTATAATAACTTCTGCTCCAACAGTTAACTGGGATAATACTATAGTTGTACAAGTTTTCAACTTCAGAATGCTAGAAGTGGTTGTCCATAATTTATGAAGGAGATCGATCCACTGGGGCTCAGTATGTGGCCCTGAACATTGGATGAAGAAAAGTCAAAACATATCAATCTGGCTCAGCAAAATGCATTTTTTAAACAGTTGTGGAGGCTCGGAAAAGGCATAGCAAACCTTAACACATGCTGGTGGTTGGCTACATGGTTTGATTGGTCTAGGTGGTTTGCTATTAGTAGTCTCCCACCTATTTGCAGTCTCAGTTTTGTGGGTGGGGTTTGAAAAAAGTAAATTGTGATGTGAGAAATATTTTTTGTAAGGTCACAGACTGAGGACTGTTGCAGATGTTCTTAAGTGGGTTATCTTTTTAGTAGGCACAAGAATACAGGCTTTTTGACAATCTGCAAATAACCCTGCACATACACCTTTTCAGGCCTTTTCAGCCTTCAGAGACTCTCAGATTGTCCATTAAGAAACTCACAACTTGCAGAATACCCAATAAAAACTTATTCATCGGCCAATATTCTTGTTAGAATGGGGTAAAAGAGGGCATGGGCTATTGCTTTGTGGTCATCTGTCAGGAAATTGCTTTTTTCAGGAATTAAACTGTAGAGTAGATGCAGTAGAGACTTCAACAAATGTGGAAATGGATTTGGACCTTTAAATTTACATGGGTCATATTGGTCTCTGCAAAGCCCAGTGAAAGAAAATGATTATTTCTCATTGGACCAGTGGTAACATTTAAATAGTCTTTCATTTTTATTATCATGAATGAACAAATTTTGCACGATTTTTTATTATTAAATTGTAAAATGTTAAATTTATGATGAAAACATTTTTTTTCTGTTGCATTCAGGTTCCATGCTTAACCATGGTAGGTAACAATGTACCAAACATCGACATGCATCTATTTGTCTAGTAGTTGCCAATTGCTTTACCTACATACCTTCCTACGTTTACATTCCTTACCCACTTACCTATGATTCTTACCCACTTCCATAGATAGTTACCTAGGTAGTGTGAGGGAGAAGTAGGATGGCTCATAGAATGGGTTACCAAGATGAATTAACCCTGGTAACTTAGTTGAAGTCCATCCACAACTGACCCATAAGTCTAACAGGTTTCCAACCAATGGTGCATTGATAGGTGCTGGGTCACATAATCCTTGTCTTAGTACTCTTGAATCTTCACTTGAGGCCAAAAAAAAAACACATTAGGACTAACTACCTACTCAGAATCAAGCCTAACATGAGTGAGTAGTACAACAGGAGAGAATAAGATCTGCTTGGGATGATGGTATATTGTAAGAACTTTAGAAGGAAGGTCCAGTGGAGGGCACAGAGAATTTAAGGGTTGTGTAGAAGAGTCATGATGAATGTTGAGGCTATTTAAAATGTTTAATTAATACCTAATCAACACTTAACAAATGCATCATCAAGTGACTAATCAATACTTAAAATTCTATAGGATTTGTGAAGGCCACATCCCTAGGTAGTAAGTAGTAGGTAGCCCCATGGCCAAGGTACAGTTTGAAACTTGGAACTGTTTGAAAATGTGACCTTCATATACCTATTAAAAAATAGCTCTAAATTCATAGAGGAGACTCCCCATGATAAATTTCAAAGATAATTCTAAAATTGTTACTTTGTAGTTGGCCTTGCCTTGGTTGGCAAGGATGTTGTGTTTAGATTCATTATAGAGTATAGTAGCTTAAAGGGATTTTGGCCCCTAGGTTACTAGTAATAGGTCTGTTTTTTATATGAGGATTTTTGAAAGATGATATTTTGGCTTGTGTTGAAACTTGAGAGTAGTTTATATAGAGTTATCTTGAAGCATTTTGGTTTCTTTTAGAGGAATTTTCTGAAGATTATTATATTTGCATGGTGAAATGTTTGAATTTTCATAATTCTTCTTTTGCCTTAAAGATACTTTTTAATGTAAAATGGCAAGGCCACAGTGTGACACACACCACCTTGTTACGTAGAGGGTTTAGGGTTTACATAGAGGGTCGATCCCACATATAATTGACATAATGTTAGTTTCTATAGGCTGTATGTTGAATTGGGTGGGTGGGATATAGTATATACTACCATAGTACCTGGGCTGGTTTGGGCAAGGTGCCTAATCATTTATTTATTTTCATTTACTTTCAATAGTAACAATAATAAGATTTTAAAAATAGGCCACCTATATTAAATAAGGAAACAAGTGTGCTTGAGAGTTTCTTTCAGATTTTTGGCATGGCAGGTAGGTATTTTTCAGAATTTTCAGCAAATTCAAACATAATTAATTAGTGCATAACCAGCCTAAATACTAGGCTATATACATTCCAACTGCCAAGTGGTTGTGTTAATTGGAAACCAACAGTCATAAGAAAGAAAGAGATTTTATACTCCATTATTGTGATTCAGGGTTGTGTGCATATTTGAATAAATGTGTTGTAAATTTTATACATTTCAATCTCACCTTTGCAATACATGTGACCTTTGAAAATGTCACTACAAGAAATTTTGGAATTATATTATTGAAATACATGTGAGCATAAGTGTTAGAGAACACATCACAATTGGGGGAAAAAAAGAAAAAGTAAAGGAGGAATATACATATATTTATTCATACACACATGGAATGTAAGAATTCTTAGAGAAAAATAAAGATGAAGATTAAAATAAATAGTTACCCTGAAAGAATCAATAGAAAGATGGCTCATTATTGATTTACTTATATTGCTTAATATTTAAGATTTACTAAACCCCTCAAAACCAAACATGAGATGGCTCAAAGAGCTATCCTCCAAGGAGGTAAGAAATTTGGCATTGACAAATAACAATAAAATTTGTGAGAAAATAAAAGGTTATCAATTTAGGAAACAATATATATATTTCATAATTCAGCTAGCTAGAAAGTGCAATTTGGATCTATTTCAAAAGCTCAAACTTCACTCCGTTGAAGGACACTATAAACGTTTAAGAAAAAAATTCCAAACCTTCAATGGGCCATGGTTGTTGTCCATCAAGAAATAGAGACCTGAAAATAGGATGTCCCAAATGACTTCCCATGATGAAGGGCATCTCAAATGATATCCCATGATGTCATTTTCCCTTCTTGCTACTTTTCTTCCTGAATGTTGATTGTTTATGCAAGCGTGTTAGAGGGAAAACTTGTTTCCACACCAAGAGAATCACATGCATACAAGGCAACATGATTTCGATGTCCAAAAGATTATGATGATAAGAATCGAGATGAAATTTGAAATGCATACTTGTTTATGAAAGTTTTCTTCTCCAAAACAAGACAAATAAGAAATAGGAGAACTAGGGAGAAAGGATTTTTAAAACTTGAAGCTTGCAAGAATGAAGTAGATTGCAATATAATATGGCACCAAAGAAAAAAGGAGCAAAAGAGAAAGGGAAACGACAAGGAAAAGGAACGAAATCTGGGAAGCAAAGTCATGTGTTAGCTTATGGAGATGATACTTATTGGAACAACAGGTACACTGCAAACCCCATAGTGTTTGATTGGTATCAAAAATATGAAGGAGTGAAAGCTTTCATCAACATGTACATTCCCAAGGCGACTCGGGTCCTTGTGATTGGATGTGGCAATTCAAGTGTGTGCCTTATACCTTCATTTCTTTTGTGCTAACTTTTATCGATGTTGAAATTAAATTCCTATCTTATCAATTGTTGAAGAACAAAAGTGTTCTTTCACAAATGCCTCTATTGAAATCATTGAAGACAAGGATGATATGACATTTAATCCTTGACCTCATCAAGGCATTGGAACAAAATCGACATGTCATATATCACCACCATATGGCTAAGCATAACCTTAACACATTTTTCACTATTTTCACATTCAAATGAAATCCCTTTGGAAATAGTGCAATTTTTCAAACCTTCAAACCTCATTTTAACAAAAAAAAATTCCCCTTTTTTTTCCTTCTTTTGTATAAACTACTTGTTTTACTTTCATAGATTGTAAGTTCACACAATGCCAACTAAGATATGTGGAATAAAATAACATGAAACTAAGTCATTTGTTCACATTGTAGGTTTATTCTTGGGGACTTTGCAGCTATGTCAGAGGAGATGGTACATGATGGTTATATCGAAGTGGTCAACATAGACATATCTTCTATTGTCTTGGAATTCATGGTCGCAAAATACAAGGGTGTCAAAGAAATGGCTTGTATGGCCTTTGATGTTTTGACTTCCTACATACTTCAAGAAAATAAGGGTCTTGTCCTTATTGATAATTAATCTCAATTATAAATATATTGATATAATTTGAACACATTCAAGTTTATTTGACCCAAGGGTGCAAACACAATAACTTGAACCAAAAGACATGTAATAATTGTGTTCATGTTGGAATCATTTGCTTTTAAAATTTGTAAAATGTAAAGTTGCTTTGTGTCAATAATTTATGTCATCTAAAGGACTTTGTTGATAAACATGAGGTTGGATGTGACAGTCTCTTGCATGGATGTTCGAGAAATGAAAAATTTAAAGGAGCTAACAATTGACCATGTAATTGATAAAGGTATTAGTCTCTAAATCTTGAAAAATAAGTTTAAAACAATTAGATTTTATGTTATCCAAATTATATTTCATTGAAAAGGATTCATTATGAATATTATACAAATTGTTATTGATTAAGTGGTTTTTGGGGGTGTCACAGGATTATTTGACTCATTCATGGTAAGCTACACCATTATATTTTTGTTTTGATTTGGAAAAAATGTTTGTCAAAATTTTAATGTGTTTTGTAATAATCAAATGTGTATTGAGAATTGATTGGACAATCACCAAATTTTTTATTATTTTCCATCTTGCATGTAAAATCTTGTTTTCGTTAAGCCTACATGTTGTTCATTGACGTGGAACAATGTTTATAAAGTTCATTACACCTTCAACATTGGCAAATCATATCCTTGTATTAGTTTTGTGCCCAAAAAACTCATTAAATTATTGGCTTTTATTAGTGTGGAATTGATGCACCCACGAATGTACAACTAATGTTGACGGAGGTTCGCAGGTCCTTGCCCTTTTTAGTTCATTAATTTTCATTGTGCTAATGAGGTATTGCATAGATGTCATCATGGAATAATTACAACTTCAATTTATTTGAACCTTGGTTTCATGATGTTTAGATTTGGAATTGGTAGAAAATCAATTGTTCAACAAAAAAAATCACAAACTAAATGTTATATATATTGAGATAATTTATTATAACATCCTTGTGTGGGGGTGTCTACCAATAGAGTGATGAAACCAAAGGGTGTATACATATTGGTAATGGTTTTATCATTTTTTCTCCTTAATTTATCTATTTATTTATCCACAATGAAATCATCCAATTCATATTTGTATTAAAACTTGTCAAACTACGAACCATTGATGTGAGTTCTTGAAATTATTGATGCATCCATAACAAGTGATCAAATTCGATTATATTATTTCATCAAACATTTGTGGTATTTCAATAACAATCAGATGTGATGTGTGCAAAAATAGATAACATATGGTGATCCTCGAGTGCGCCTACCTTACTTGAAGACATTAGAATTTCAATGGGAGATTACTTTATATGTGATACGTAAGTCCATCATGCACATATTTACCATGTCATTTCATCTAACAACCATTAACAACATAAAACAATCCAATTACATCACATCATATTATAGTCAAGGGAAATATATATATAAGGTGCCATCAAGTTTGATAATTCATTAAAAATTTATCAATAAATTTGATTATCCCCAACATTTTAAGGCATGCAATGTTTTCAACTTGATTGCATGATTACCTTATTTTGCCACACAACCATTTGGAACTTATTTGGGTGGGTTGGGAGGGTTTTATCATGTTGCATGTTTTTTCTTTTTCCTTTGTTGTGAAATTTGTCTTAAAGGTTAGCTTGCACAATGGTGGTACCCTTTGGTTTCCTTCCAAATATGTAACATGTAACCCAATTTGATCTTTAAAATCGATTATAACATCCACCAACTTTAACTTTAAGATTTTTTTCATTGTCTTTTGGAAAATTCATAACGAGGGTGTTGTTTTCATGTGGATGGTGGTTGTAGCTAGGCCTAGTTCAACAAAAGCCACTGAACCTAGTTCTAGAAATTTCACCGATCCAGTTTATGTTTGTGAAGATAACACACTTGGGCCCCAATTCAACCTTGATGATTTTGATTGGCATTATGTTTATGTTTGTACCAAGGTACATCAAGGATGTTCATTCAACTAATTATTATGATCATTTTAAAATGAACAACCAATCCTACAAACATAGGATCAAAAGCTTAAAATAAAAATTGCTTTGAATTTTAATATTTTGAATTCTTGATTATGGACCACACAAATTTGTTGATTAAGAAATGGAGAACTGATAATGCCCCTTTTATTAATGAAACATTAAAAAACAATGTCACAAGATTCTTTTTTTTAAAAATGTAATATTGATTTTGACCTATATTTGCATAGGAACTTCCTACAACAAAGGAATTACCTACAAAAAAGGGTGATGCAAAAGGAAAAGGAAAAGGAAAAGGAAAGAAGAAGTAATTACTTACATCTTGAAAGGTAATAACATAGGACCATCCCAAATTTCAAGAACTAGCAATGAGTTTTCAATGGCCAACTATATACCCACAACAGATTTCATAGCCTAACAACATCCATTTTGACAAAAATGATGAATTGGAGTCCCTTCATATCATGTACCAAGACTAAATTGCACACAAGATTAAATGTTCCAAATAAATAGCCAACCATTGCTTCTTAATCACAATGTCCCACCTAATTGCTGAGATGTGTGTTGTTATGCTCAAATTTTATGACCAAATGAATGACATTACATTTTTTGCAATTATTTGCAACATGCTATGTAATTTAGTACTTGAAGGTGAAATAAAGCACCCCATAAACATTGCCAACAATGAACTTTGCATGTATCATTGATGAACAATAAAGTTTTATTAAGTGACAGTTTTTGATGAATAGTTTTAAATTAGTGCACAAATCCTCTTCATGCGTAGAATTTGCAAACTAAACAATTTATGAAATAGAAACACATGACATTTGGATCTAACATAAAAATGCCAAATGGTTTCAGAAGTAACATTTAGGCATATTTGGTCATGGACATTTTTTGTAATGACATCAAGCAAGAATGATTCTTTTGAGCATGGTATCTAATGAACTAGCTTTATTTTATAAGGGAATAAAATAGGGTTATTATACATCACCATTCTTATATTGATCCACTATGAACAACTAGCTAGTAGAAAGTTGGTTGGTATGCCTACATGTTTTGTGTGCAATCTAAACCATGCAAAAAACTCTTGCAATTTAGTTCTATTATGGGTGACCTCTTCTTGTGGAAAAACTCCCAATATTAAATATGTTGGATCTTTCTTTGTTCTCCATAGATTTATTCATAATTTTTCAAACTTTGCACCTTAAAAAATAAATGGAGATGTAAACTCCTATTTCCATTTGCAAAGCCAAAAAAAATGTAAATTGAACAAGAAACGAAACTCAATATTTGCAATGCCTTTCAACAATTACATAAAGTTAATATTGTTATTGTTGTTAATCATGTTATTAACTCAAGTTAAATTATGTTCAACGTACAATTATAAAAAGCATCTTTTGGATAAACACAGGGTTCATATGAACACAACTTTTTTGCATTTCCAATTGTAATGATTTATGATAACATATGACACACCCCTAGGTTTGTCAAGTGGTATTGGGGGTAAAGAACCTACCAATTCCCAATTTCATAATGCAATGCAAACTTAAAGCGTGCTCCTTAGTTATCTTGAATTAAAAAGATGTGGGAGCTTCATAATGAAATTAAATGAATTCAATGTGTTAAGCTCAAGATAAAATCAATCTTCAAATTTTTATAAATGGTTAGTACAAATTGGAGCCAAAATGGTGTTTGAAAAACCACATGCAACCCACATTCAAATTTCATAAGATGCACCACAATCCAAACTTGGGAGGAATCACCACTTTCCTCCCCTAATTTGGACAAGGTTTGATACCCTAAACCTTGTTCCAAATATTTGTGACATTGTGGGACTCCAACTCCCAAAATGTGAACCCACTTAAGAGTGTTGGGATTCACTTTTACATAGTTTTGCACACAAGTGAAAGTGTGTTTGAATCTTGTGACATTCTTCTTGCCTACTCCTTTTGTTATGTTTTAACTTTGGTCGCAAACCCAACGCTAGGTTTGTGACATGTAATATGTTTAAATAAACAAGATTCTTTTCAAACATCAACCCATACATGTGTATTAACAAAACCGGATTCAAAACCTTCATAGGCCAAGGAAGGGAAAAAAATGAACATGTATCTATTGAGAAAATTAGATTTGAAAACCATCAGTTACACAAATGTTGTGTGAAAAATCCCCATTAAACTTGAAAAAACATTATGAAGATATGTGCAATTGCAAATAATAACCTAAAATGTTACATTAATAATTGATTTTCATAATTTTTCATTTGAACATGTGTCAAAGCAATATAGAAAGTTGCAATGACTTTCTTGAATTACAATATCCTCATATTCAATGGCAATTTATCCTTTTTCATTTTGAATTGAATTCCAATGTCCTTAAATTGTAACAACTGCACATTGGGCACAAAGTGCACTTTCAAATCTGAACTAAAGATCTCAAAACATATGTGCACTCAAAACAAGAAGACCATATGGTGCTAGTTTGGACAATTTGCTTAAAACATATTCATTCAATACAACTAGATGACATGACACCAAAATGAACAAGTTGTTTTTAAGCATAATCACTCAAAATAAAATCATATGACACCATAGTGGACAAGTTGTTTTAAAACATACCTACTCAAAACAATAAGATTGCATGACATTAAACAAAACAATAGGATGACATAAAGCCATATTGAACAAGTTGATTTATTGACTAATCGATTAATTCAAACTATGAGTAATTTAATAAAACTATGATTGACTAACTTGAACTAATAAAAGTTGATTATTTGAATATTTTCAACACACAAATACCTAACACAAATACCTAAAATAAAAAATGTTCAGATAGTTGCTTGAATAATGGCAATAGAAACACAAAGACACAAGACACCATGTGAAACTAACAAACAAATTGAATAGTTAAATGACCACAACTTGAGAATCCCTACATAAATAACCCAAAAGAAAATGCAAATGACCAAGTTTCTAAGTACAAATTTCGCCTAAAATGCAAAGGCACAATAGAAAAAATCACCAAATTGCATCAATACTTTCTTCTCCCATTGCCTTTTATGTTTGATGGCATGAAAGAATGTAATGTTCACTTTCTTTATGTAACACACATTCAAGTGTTCCCTCTAGCCCTAACCTTCAATCCTCCTTATGCAAATTACAAGAAATGCCATCATGACCCATTTCATGGGCTTCAAAAAAAGTCATGAAGCCTATCTAAACATCAATGTTGCTTCAATATGGGCAAACAAAGGCTTAGTCAAATAGGTTTTTTTTTGGTTTTTTTTCACCCCAATCATGGCCCATTAGTCAAGGCATCACATACTTGTATCCATCCCCTTACAAATATTCACCATGTACCCACACATGTACCCAACATTGCTTCAATGTTCAAATCAATGTTATGTGTGTATATGGTTTTAGGCATACCCCCCCCCCC
>Ga0116229_10005327_pt1 | contig 21031 bp, 18 predicted proteins | sample S1TSphgellanicum_3_FD_87313 | JGI IMG/M metagenome (GOLD analysis project Ga0116229, IMG submission 87313) | Host-associated microbial communities from peat moss isolated from Minnesota, USA - S1T2_Fc - Sphagnum magellanicum MG | ecosystem: Host-associated > Plants > Peat moss > Unclassified...
CGACCACGATGTAGCTGCGCGTTGAGGGCTTGTAGTTGAGCTGGTACGTGATCGGCTGACCCTGCTCGTCGAAGTTCGTCCCATCCGAGAGCGAGAGCGAATAGACGTCCTTGTTGTAGAAGCGCAGCACGTCTTGCGCCGAGTGCGCGCCGGGCGAGAGGTTGTCGAGCAATTGGAACGGCACGTCGGAGGGACCGATCGGGTGCTGCTCGTTATAGGTGATCGAGTTGACGAGATGGTTGCCGATCGGCGTGGAGAGCGACGCGTTCTGCTGGTCGAACGCTTTCTCGTCGCCCGTGCCGTAGTAGTCTTGCGTGATGTTGTAGTTCGCCGTGAAGTCGCTGTTGCCGAAGACCTTCGCATAGTACGATTCCGTGAGCTGGCCTTGGAACCGCGAGGTCGAGAAGTGATTTTCGGGCTCGGCATATTCGCCGATGGTGAATTGAATCTGCGGCGCGTATTTGAAGCCGTGCCAATTGATGTGCGGCAGGATCTGCAACTGCGGGATGCTGTCGTAGCCGAACGGATCTTGCGAATAGTCCGTCTTGTCGTAGGTGAAATCGTAGTCGGCGGCTTTGGTGAAGACGTGCGTGTCCAAATCGATGTGGAACGTATCGCTCGAAGATAGCGGGCTATTGAATTTCGAGTACGTCAGGTTGATCTGCTGTTGCACGTATTGCCCGAGCGTGATCGAGTCGATGAACCCGAGATTGAGATTGTCGGAAAGCGATCCTTGCAAGAAGCGTGAGAACGTCAGGTTTTCCGTACTCGTCGTCCCGGTCTGGTGGATCAGGGAGCCCGTGATGTCGAGGCTCGCCGGCAGCGTGAGGTTCGGGCCGAAGTCGCCCTGGTAGTTCACGCCGAATTGTCCGCGCAAATGCGGGCTGAACGTCTCGGTATCTTGCAGGTTGAAATTCGTCTCGCGCGCTTCGGCCACGTGGTCGTCGATCGTGTAGAAGTCGATCGTGGTATACCGATGTTTGTCTTTCGCTCCGATGTAGGCATCGTAGCCGACTCCGAGGCCGCGCTTCGTATAGTACTCGAGACGATAGTAGCCGTAGTACGTATCGGACGGCGCGAAGCCGAGGCGCAGTTTGATCCACGCGCCTTCGGTTTGATCGTAGCCGACGAGCGGGAAGAACGTCGATTGACGCCGCGGATCGTCGATCCCGCGTAGCGGGATCACGAGAAACGGCAAGTACAGGATCGCGAGCGGGCCGAGGAAGACGACGGCCTTACGCGCGATGAGCCGGTCGCCGGGATAGACGTCGATCGTCCGCGCTTCCACGTGGTACCCGCCGTGCGGGTTCTCGCACGTGGTGAAGTACGCGTGATCGCCATGGGTCGTGCCGTCCGAACGCGCGGTCAGCGTCTGCGCGTTGAAGTGGAGCTTGCCTTGCGCCACGCCTTCGATCGATTCGCCGTGACCGTTCTCGAGCGTCGCGCGATGCGTGCGCAAGTCGAACACGATCTGGTCGGCGTAGAGAATGGAATCTTCCGAACGATTGACGAGATAGGTATGTCCGCGGACGACGATCGTGTGATCGCCGTCGTAGTGCGCGCGGTCGCCGACGATCTGCCCTTCGACGTAGAAGATGTGGACGTTGCCGATGAGATCGGTCGGCTCGTGCGCGTTGCTGTTGCCGGAAATCTTATCGGCGATCGTCACGATCTCGTACGGCTGCAAGACGCGCGGCGGCGTGCCGGCCGGGGCGGGAGTCGGCGACGATTGCGGGCCGCGCGCGCCGCCGACGAGCGGAAGCGTGGTCGGCATGCCGCTCGGGCGCACGAGGAACACGGGCCCAGGAGCCGCCGCGCTGGCCGAGGGCGTGGGAAGCGGGACGGGCGATGCGGTTGCGGGGCCCGTCGCACGCGGGGTCGGCGGGATGATCTGCGCCGGCCCGTACCCCGGTGGCGGAGGGATCGGCAGTTGCGTCGCGGAGGCCGATGGGGACGGAGCCGCGGAGGGTGGCGACAGCGGAGGCGTTTGGTCGCTACCGACGCCCTGATTCGTGGATTCCGAGCCGGCGCTGGCGATCGGCGCGGGGCCTGCGGTGCCGGTGGATGCCGGCGCGCTCGCCGACGGGCTTGCCGACGCCGGAGCGCTACTCGGCGGTGCGCTCGGCGCGGGCGTGGGGCTCGGGCTCGGCGCCGCCGATGGCTCGGGCGTCGCCTGTGCGACGACGGTCGATGAGAGGGCGTCGACGCTCGCGACGATCCGCTCGAGGCCGACGGTGCCGCTCGCTTCACCGGCCGCCTCCGGCGCGGGCTTGTCGGCGGGCTCCGAGAGCGCGGCGCGCGAGGTGACGGGAGTCGCCTCGGGGGTCGCGACGGCGACGGCTGCGATCGCACGCGCCTTGACCTTCGGTGACGGCGCGTCCGCGCTGCCGCATGGCCGCGCCTTGAGCAGCGCCGCGAAGCGCGGATCGAGCGGGTTCGGTTGCTCGACCGCCGCGATCGTTCCGACCGAGTTGAGGCTTGCGGAGAGCAGCGAGAGCGAAGCGACGGCGACGCGAGCGCGTCGTAGCAGCTTCAGCGCTCGACGCGCCGGAACAAGATCGCTCCGGCGGTTCCCATGATGATGTTCGGCGCCCACGCCGCGAGGTACGGATCGATCGCGTCGTTCTTCCCGAGTGCCGAGAAGGCCGACATCATGATGTAGTACACGAAGAGGAGCAACACGGAGAGCGCGATGCCGAGCGCGGTGCCGAGGCTCTTGCCCTTGCGCCCGATCTGTGCGGCGAGCGGTAATGCCAGCACGACGGCGATGAACGCCGCGAACGGAAACGCGAGGCGCTGCGCGAGCGTGATCTTCAGAATGTCGAGCGTCTGCCCGCCCTGGCCGCCCTGCTCCATCGCCTTGATTTGGCTCTTCAACTGTTTCGAATTGATCGTGTACGGATCGTTCGTCGTCGTGTTGACGAACTGGTCGATCGTCTCGCCGAGCGGAAGGCCGACGTCGACGCTCTGAATCGTCGACTCGCCGTTCACTTCGCCGCCCGGCTTGAATTGCGTGACGCGCGCGTCCGTCATGTGCAGCACTTGGCCGTCGACCGCGGCCTGGCTCGCGTTGATGACCGTCTTGTACGGCGAGTTCGTCGAGTTCTCGAAGATCATCACGTTGTGCATCGTCTTCTTATCCTGGCTCACGTCGCCCACGTAGAAGACGTTTCCCGTCGAGTCGTCTTTGCGGAAGAAGCCCGGCACGATCGGGAGTTGTTCCGTGTGATACACGATTTGATAGAAGGTGCGCGTCGAGAGATCGGTCGTGATCGGCGAGATCGTCTCGTTGATCTCGTACGAGACGAGAAACATCGCGAAGCCGAAGAGCAGCGGCGTGAGACAGATGCGGAAGAACGTGATGCCCGACGTGCGGAGCGCGTTGATCTCGTTGTCCTGCGCCAAGCGGCCGAACGCGAGAAGCGACGCGAGGAGGCACGCGAACGGGAACGCGAGCGGCGTGCTCTGCGGGACGCGAAACAAGAGAAAGCGCAGCACGAGAAAGATCGGTGCGTGCGCGTTGATGATGTAATCGGCCGCGAGAAAGAAGATGTTGACGAACCAGAACAAGAGATACGCGCCGAACGCGAATGCGAACGGCGGCACGAGTTCGCGCAACAGATAGGCGTCGAGAATCGGTAGGCGCGGAAAGCGCGTACGGACGAACGGCGCAGCTCGATTGATCGGCAGTGTCGCCATAACGGTCGAGCTTACTGCGTCGTGGAGTGGAGCGCCGCGGAAATACGAGCGACGTAGGCGCGCGTTTCGGCGAACGATGGCACGCCGTGAGCGGCGTCGACCACGCCCGGCCCCGCGTTATACGCGGCCAGCGCGAGCTTGACGTTATGGTGGTAGCGCTTGAGCAGATACTGCATGTAGCGGCAGCCGCCCGAGACGTTCTCTTGGGGGTCGAAGGCGTCGACCACGCCGTAGGTCGCCGCGGTGTCCGGCATGAGCTGCATCAGCCCTTGAGCGCCCGCCCGGCTCACCGCCGAGGGGTCGCCGTGCGACTCGGCGTCGATCATGGCGTTGACCAGCTCCGGAGAGAGCCCGCTCGCGCGTGCGTTCTCCGTGACGATCCCGCGCAGCAGCGATTGATCCATCGAATGCGGACCGCCGGGCACGAAGCCGCCGGCCCCACAGCCGTAGAGCGCTCCGAACAATAGCAAAGCTGCCACGTATCTCACGTTGCGCTGTGCCTTCGTCGGATGCTGCCACCGGCCTTCGGTCTCATCACAACTTCATAAGAGGCTGGCAGCGCCTGTTGCGTCTGGGGTCCACCCCAAGTATAGTGGAGCGAGGTGGTAGCCGGTGGGTTAAAGTGGAGGTTCTTCCCTGGCTCGCGATGTCTCGCGTTTTACGGGTCGTGCCGAAGGAGCTCTTGACGACAAGGGTCGCCTCGTCGTGCCCGCTCGCTTCCGCGAACGGCTCGGTGCGAAGTTCATCCTGACGATCGCGCAGCCTGACCCGTGCCTCGCCCTCTATCCGCTCGCCACGTGGGAGACGTTCTGCGAACGGCTCGAAGCGGCGCCGGTGAAGGACGAGCGTTACCGGCGTTTCGTGCGGCATCTCTTCGCGCACACGGACGAGGTCGGGTGCGACGCGCAGGGCCGCGTCTTGCTTCCGGCCGCGCTCCGAGCGTACGCCGCGATCGAGCGCGAGACGGTCGCGATCGGCTCGCTGACCCGCGTGGAGCTGTGGTCGAAGGAGCGGCTCGGCTCGATGACGCCGACCGAGGACGAGGCCGCCGCCTTCACGACGGAGCTCGGGCTCTATTAAGGATGGCGACGAGTATGCGGGTCCGCACATATCCGTTTTTCTCGACGAATCGATCGAGGGACTTGCGGTTCACACCGGCGGGTTGTACCTCGACGGCACGTATGGTGCGGGAGGTCACACTCGGGCGATCGTGGAGCGCGGGGGGCGGGTCGTCGCCTTCGACCTCGACCCCGCCGCGACGGTGCCCGCGGATCTGGCCGAGCGCGTCACGCTCGTGCGCCGCAATTTCGCGGAACTCGACGCTGCGCTGGACGAGCTCGGCGAGTCCGGCATCGACGGCGCGCTCTTCGATCTCGGCGTCTCCTCGATGCAATTCGACCGGCCGGAGCGCGGATTCTCGCTCCGGTTCGACGGGCCGCTCGATATGCGCATGAGCGGCGACGTGGGCGAGAGCGCGTACGATCTTCTCGCACGCCTCGAGGAACGCGAGCTCGCGGATACGATCTTCACGCTCGGCGAAGAACGCGCCGCCCGCCGCATCGCGCGCGCGATCGTCGCCGCGCGCGGCGCGAATCGCCTGCCGACGCGTACGCTCGAACTCGCCGGATTGATCGCCGGCGTGGTGCAGGTGCGCGGGAAGCGCGAGCGCGTGCACCCGGCGACGCGCACGTTCCAGGCGCTCCGCATCGCCGTCAACGACGAACTCGGCTCCCTCGAGCGCGGCCTCGACGCGGCGATCGGCCGTGCGAAGCCGGGCGGCCGGATCGTGGCGATCAGTTTCCATTCCCTCGAGGACCGGATCGTCAAGCACCGTTTTCGCGACGACGAGCGCGTCCGCGCGCTGACCAAAAAACCCCTCATCCCCGGCGACGACGAACTCGCGCGCAATCCGCGCGCTCGAAGCGCGAAGCTTCGCGTCGCGGAGCGTTTGCCGTGATCGCACGACCACTTCCCTACGAAGAACTGGTTCCGCAGCGCAGCGGAACGCGAGCCGGACGCACGGCGGTCCGGCGCCGCCGCGCGCGCACGCGGCGCGAGCGGTACAGCGGGCTCTCCCGCGTATTCTCGACGATCGCCGCACTCGTGCTCGTGGTTACGGTGTATCTGGCGCTGATGGCAAACGTCACGCGCATGAACTACGAGCTCACGCGCCTCGCGCAGCAGCGCGCGCAATTGCTGGACGAGACGGCCGCGGGCGACGAAGCGATCGCGAGCGCGGAATCGTTCGAGCGTTTGCGTGCCGACGCGAAAGCGCTCAAGATGCACGAGCCGCAAACCTTCGCGCTCGTGAACGTGCCGCAAGATCCGCCGCAACCGTCGAGCGGCATCGCCTTTCTCGGCTGGCTCAAGTAGCGGGTGCGCCCGCTCCAAGCGTCGGCTCGCGCGTCGAGCGGCCGCGCGAAATTCGTCTTCTACAGTTTTCTCGCGATCGCGTGCGTCGTGATCGCGCGGTTCTACGTGGTGCAGGTCCGCGAGGGTCCGATGCTCGCGCGGCGCGGGTACGAGCAGCGTCTCACGACGGTTAACCTCGCCGCCGTGCGCGGCACGATCTACGATCGAAACGGCATCCCGCTCGTGCGCTCGCTGCCGTCGCAGAGCGTCTTCGCGACCACGGGCGAGGTGGTGGACCCGACCCACGAGGCGCGCGAACTCGCGGGCGTTCTGCCGGACACCACGTATGCCGACATCGACGGGTCGCTGCGTGCGACCATGCCGTACATTCAGGTGGACCACAAGATCACGCGCTCGCAAGCGAACGCGATTGCGAAGATGGCGTTGCCGGGGATCAGTATCGTTCCCGAATCGACCGGCATGCGTTTCGATCCGTCGGGCCGGCTCGCATCGACGGTCCTCGGATTCACCGGCTTCGACGAACATGGATTGGCGGGCGTCGAGTACGCATTCGACGATCTCTTGACGGGATTGCCGGGAAAGATGGAGCTCGAGGGCGATGAGTTCGGGCGCGCGATTCCGTTCGCGCAGCCGCACGTCGTGATCGCCGCGCAGCCCGGCCACTCGCTCGTGCTCACGCTCGACTCCTATCTGCAATCCGAGACCGAGCGCGTGTTGCGTCAGACGGTCGCCACGTGGCATGCCTCCAGCGGCAGCGCGATCGTGATGGATCCGTGGACCGGCGACGTGCTCGCGCTCGCGAACGCGCCCGACTACGATGTCGCGCAGTACTATCGTTACCCCGCGGATAGCCGCCGCGACCGCGCGGTCGAAGATGCCTACGAGCCGGGGTCCGTGTTCAAACTCGTGACGGCCGCCGCGGCGCTCGATAGCGGCAAGGTGACGCCGCAGGATCGATTCCCGGCGCGCGACCGCTTGAACGTGGGCGGTTACACGATCAACAACGCGGAGGACGGCTTCCTCGCAGGTTCCGGTTCCACCGAAAATCTCGACGAGATCATCGAGAAATCGCACAACGTCGGCGCGGCCGAGGTGGGCATGCGCATCGGCGCCCGCACGATGTCCGACGCGTTGCAACGCTTCGGCTTCGGTACGCCGACCGAAATCGGGCTCGCGGGCGAAAGCCCCGGAATCGTACCCTCGCTCCCGACCTGGAGCGAGACCACGCTGCCCACGATCGCGTTCGGTCAAGGCATCTCCACGACGCCGATCGCGATCGCGCGCGCATATTGCGCGATCGCGAACGGCGGCATGCTCATGCGTCCGCGGATCCTCGCGGAAATTCTGAACGCGGACGGGTCCGTGGCCTATCGGTACGCGCCCGAGATCGAGCGCCGCGCGATCACCGCGAAGACGGCCGCGATTCTGCGCGGATATCTCCGGGACGTCGTCACGCACGGAACCGGCAATCCCACGGCACAGGTCCCCGGATATACGACGGCCGGAAAAACGGGTACGGCTCAAATGGCCGAGAACGGACACTACGCTTCGGGTGCGTACGTGGCGTCGTTCGTCGGGATGGTTCCGGCCGAGGTGCCGAAGTACGTGATCCTCGTGAAGATCGAACGGCCCCGTGGGGCGATCTACGGCGGAGTCGTTGCGGCTCCCGCGTTCGCGGAGCTCGCGCGGCTCGCGATGATGAGCGCGGGCGTCCTCCCCGCCGGTCCGCGCTTGGTTCGAGCGGATAGCGTTACGAAACGGAGATTATGATAGGCTCGACGCCACGCGCCATCGACCTCGAGACGCTCGCAAGGGTTCTCGATGGCGCGCGCGTCGTCGGAGATATCGATCGCGTCGCGATCGGGATCGCGCACGACTCGCGCGCCGTGCGACCGGGAACGCTCTTCGTCGCGCTTCGCGGCCATCACGTCGACGGTCACACGTTCGTGGACGCGGCGCGCTCGGCCGGATCGCGTGCGGTCGTGGTCGACGAGCGGTACGCGGCCGAACATCCGTCGCCGCCCGATACGACGACGATCGTCGTTCCCGATACGCTGCGCGCGCTCTCGCAGATCGCCGCGGCCTTTTACGATTATCCCTCGAGCGCGCTGCTCGTGACCGGTGTGACGGGCACGAACGGGAAGACGACGACGACGCAACTGATCGCGGCGATCTTGAACGAAGCCGCGATTCCCACGGGCACGATCGGCACGCTCGGCGCGAAGTTCGGGCGCACGGGATGGCCGCTCGCCAACACGACACCGCTCGCGTCGGACGTTCAAGCGCTCCTCGCGGAAATGCGCGACCTCGGCGCGGAAGCCGTCGCGATGGAGGTCAGCTCGCACGCGCTCGAACTCGATCGCGTCAGCGACGTTTCGTTTTCGGTCGGCGTGCTGACCAACGTGACCCGCGATCACCTCGATTTTCACGGAACGTTCGAAGCGTATGCCGCGGCGAAGCGCAAGCTTTTCGAGCGGTCGGCCGAGATCGTGACGAACGTCGACGACGACTACGGACGCTTCTGGGCCGGCGAATTCGCGGGAGCCGGCCGTTCGGTGACGACGTACGGGATCGAACGCGAGGCGATGGTACGCGGCACGGGCATCGCGGTCCGTGCCGACGGAAGCCGCTTTGCCGTCGATGGGAAGACGTTCGAGATCCGTCTTTCGGGCCGCTTCAACGTACAGAACGCGCTCGCGGCGCTCGCCGTCGCGCGGAAGCTCGGCGTCGACGATGCGACGACCGCGCGCGCGCTCGCCGGTTTCGAGAGCGTTCCGGGGCGTATGGAACATTTTGCGGGCGCGGGGATCGACGTGCTCGTGGATTACGCGCACACGCCGGACGCGCTCGACCTCGTGTTGCGCGCGGCGCGCGAGACCGCTCGCGGCACGCTTTCCGCCGTCTTCGGATGCGGCGGAGATCGCGATCGCGGAAAGCGGCCGCAGATGGGCCGCATCGCGAGCGAGCTTGCCGACCGGATCGTGATCACGAGCGACAATCCGCGCAGCGAGGAGCCGCGTGCGATCGCGGACGAGATTCTCGCCGGCGTGTCCGCGGGCGATCGCGTCGCGGTCGAACTCGACCGGCGCGCGGCGATCCGTCTCGCGATCGCGGATGCCAAGCCCGGCGACGTCGTCGTCGTCGCGGGCAAAGGGCACGAGACGTATCAGATCGTCGGCGAAACGATCTTGCCGTTCGACGATCGCGAGGAAGTTCGCGCGGCGCTCGACGCACGCACGCGCGCGCAGGAGTCCGCGCAGTGACGATTCCGGCGAGCGACGCGGTTCGCGCGTCGGGCGCGCGCGTGCTCGAGGGCGGCGCCCTTCCGCACGACCTCCGTTTCTCGACGGATACGCGCACGCTCGAACGCGGCGACATCTTCGTCGCGCTTCGCGGCGAGCGTTTCGACGGGCACGCGTATGTGGAATCGGCGCTCGCCGCGGGCGCCGCGGGAATCGTCGTCGACGATGCGGCGAGCGTGCCGCACGGTGTACCCGCGTTCGTCGTCGCCGATACGACCACCGCGTATCTCGCCTTCGCGTCCGTGGCACGCGCGCGGACGCGGGCTCGCGTCGCCGCGGTGACGGGTAGCGCGGGCAAGACGACGACGAAAGCGTTTCTCGCGCACGTGCTCGGTGGGGCGGCGCGCACGGTCGCGACGCCGCGCAACGAGAACAACGAGATCGGCGTCGCGAAGCTCTTTCTCTCTCTCCCCGACGACGTCGCGTTCGTCGTCGTCGAGTTCGGTGCGCGGCACGTCGGTGAGATCGCGACGCTCGCGCGCGCGGTGCGCCCGGACGTCGCGGTCGTCACGAATATCGGCGAAGCGCACCTCGAAATCTTCGGGTCGCGCGAACGTCTTGCGGAAACGAAGTGGGGCATTTTCGATGCGGGCGCCGCGCGCGTTGCGAACGCGGCCGATCGCGATTCACGCGCGCTCGCGTCGCGGGACGGCGTACCGGTGCGCTGGTTCGGCGTCGATGGCGATCCGGACGCACCGCACGGCGAGCGATTCGTTCGCATATGCGGGCGCACGTCGCTCGAAATCGCGGGTGACGGAGCGGCGCTTCGTTCGTTTCCGACGGATATCGCGGTGCCGGGCGATCACAATCTGCGCAACGTTGCTGCCGCCGCCGCCGTCGCACTCGAGCTCGGGCTCGCGCCCGAAAGCGTTGCGGCCTCACTGGCATCGCTCTCGCTACCGGAAGGTCGATACGAGCGTTCGTCGTCCGGCGATTTCGACGTGATCTACGATGCGTACAACGCGAACCCGAGCGGGATGCTGGCGACGCTCGAATCCTTCGCTCGTGAAGAAGCGGCGCGCCGCGTCGCGGTGCTCGCGAGCATGGCGGAACTCGGCGACGACGCCGCGGAAATGCATCGCACGGTCGGTGCCGCCGCCGCGCGTGCCGGCCTCGCCGCGCTCTTGGTCGGCGGCGACTTCGCGGCGGAGCTCGCGAGCGGCGCTCGCGCGGGCGGCATGCCGGAGTCGAGCATCGTGCCGTTCGCATCGAACGAATCGGCGACCGCATGGCTTCGCGCGAACGCTCGCGCGGGCGATCTCGTGCTCCTGAAGGGTTCGCGACGCTATCGACTGGAGACCGTCCTCGCCGGACTGCGCGGCGCGCATGCCTGATTCCGTTCCCGCGACGGTCGGCGTGTCGGCGCCCGATCGCAAGCGCGCGCCGTTCGGCAATACGTTCGTCGCGATTCCCGTGCGAACGCGACTCGTGAACGCGGGCGACGACCTCGCGGCCGTCGTCGCGGATGCCGTGCGCGGTATCGCGCGTCCCGTCGACGTCGTTGCGGTTTCGGAGACGGCCGTCGCGATCGCGCAAGCGCGCACGATCGCGGCGGAGACGATACGGCCGAGCCGGCTCGCGTACGTGCTGTCACGGCGCGCGGGCGCGCTCGCAACCGTCAATCAGCCGGAGTCGCTGCAACTCGTGATCGACGACGTCGGTGCGTGGCGCGTCGCGTATGCGGCCGCCGCGCACGTCTTGGGCCGGCTCGTCGGCAAGCGCGGCCTCTTCTATCGCGTGCTCGGCGAAGCGATCGCGGCGATCGACGGATACACGGGAACGCTGCCGCCGTTCGAGCGGACGATCGTTCTCGGGCCGAGCGATCCCGACGGCGCCGCGCGCGCGATCGCGTCGGCCGCACGCGCGCATGCCGTCGTCGTCGATGCGAACGACCTCGGGATCGCGAAAGTCCTCGGTGCGTCCGCCGGTGTCGACCGCGACCGCGTCGCCGCGGCGTTGCGTGCGAACCCGCACGGGAACGGCGACGAACAGACGCCGGTCGTGGTGCTCGCGTGGCGCGGTGCCGGCGCGAGCCCGCTCGTGCGGAGCGCCGCGTGAGCGCGCCTCCGGAGTTCGTGCTCTTGATCGCGCTCTTCGCTGCGGTGCTCGCGCTCACGCTCGTGCTCGGCGGCCCCGCGATCGCAGCCTTACGCCGCCTCTCGTTCCGGCAGAGCGCGTACGAAGACGCGCCGAAAACGCACGCGAAGAAGAGCGGAACGCCCACGATGGGCGGCGTGCTCTTCGCGATCGGGCTCGCCGGCGCGGCGATCGTTCATCCCGATCCGGCGACGCTCGCGATCGCGGCGCTCGGCGCGATGTGTGCCGCCATCGGTTTCGCGGACGACTACACCTCGATCCGTCGCGGTCGCAACCGTGGGTTGCGCGCGCGCGACAAGTTTCTCTTGACGATCGTCGCGGCCGTCGCATTTCTCGCTCTCGCAGCGCGTGTGGACGCGCCGGCTCTGCGCGACGTGGTCTTCACGTTCGGCGGCGCGACGCTCGCGGTTCCGCACGCGGTGTGGTACGCGCTCGCGCTGCTCGCGATCTTGGGGACGACGCACGCGGTCAATCTCACGGACGGACTCGACGGCTTGGCGGGCGGCACGGTGTTACCACCGCTCGCGGTGTTCGCGTGGCTCGGATGGCAAGCGGGGCAACGCGGCGTCACGTTCGTCGACGTCGCCGTCGCCGCGACGATCGTGGGTTTTCTCGCGTTCAATCGTCATCCGGCGCGCGTGTTCATGGGCGATACCGGTTCGCTCGCGCTCGGCGGCGTGCTCGCCGGAAGCGCGATCCTCACGGGCACGACGCTCTTACTTCCACTCGTCGGCGGCGTGTTCGCGGCCGAAGCCCTCTCGGTGATCCTACAGGTTACGTACTTCAAGATGACCCGCAAACGCATTTTTCTCATGAGTCCGCTCCACCATCATTTCGAACTCGCAGGCTGGCCGGAAACCAAAGTGACCGGTCGCTTCTGGACCGCATCGGCGCTGCTCTCGCTCGCCGGCGCGGCGCTCGCACGATGAGTTCCGCCGGATCGACGGGCACGTTCGATGCGAGCGAGCGCGTGCTCGTGATCGGCCTCGGACGCAGCGGCATCGCGAGCGCGCACGTTCTGCGCGCGCGCGGCGCGGAAGTGTACGTGACGGACGAGAAGCCGCGCGAAGACCTCGCCGCGACGCTCGCGCAACTCGCCGGAATAAACGTGCGCTTTATCGAGCCGGAGGCCCTCGAATCGGAGTTCGATCGCTTCACCGCGTGCGTGCTCTCGCCCGGCGTTCCGCTCAACGGCGAGCTCGTGCGGCGCGTGCAGGCCGCGCGCATTCCGGTGTATTCGGAGATCGAAGTCGCGTATCGCATCAGCAGAGCGCCGATGGTCGCGATCACGGGAACGAAAGGGAAGACGACGACGACGGCGCTCGTGGGCGCGATGTTCCGGCGCGCCGGCAAGACGACGCACGTGGGCGGTAATATCGGCAACGCGCTGATCGACGAGACGTTCGAAGCGCAAGCCGGCGATTGGGTGATCGCGGAAGTTTCGTCGTTTCAACTCGAATCGATCCGTTCGTTCAAACCCCGCATCGCGGCGATCCTCAATCTCTCGCCCGATCATCTCGACCGCTATCATTCGATGGACGAGTATAGCGAAGCGAAATTCCGCATCTTCGCGAACCAGGGTCCGACCGATACGTTCGTCGGCAATCTCGACGATCCGATCGTCGGCTCGCTCGCCGAAGGCGAATCCGCAGCGCGGATTCCGTCGCGCGCGCGCTGGTTCGGCTTCGCGCCGCGTCGCATGACGTCGCTCTACATTCGGAACGACCGCATTACCTACGCGCCGCCCACGGGCGATCCGCGGCCGATCGAAATCATGCCGCTCGACGAGATACCGTTGCTCGGCCGCCACAACGTGGCGAACGTGCTCGCGGCGCTCTCGATCGGCCTCGCCGCCGAACTCGACCCCGAAGCGTTGCGCGCGGCCGTTCGCGATTTCGAAGCGCTGCCGCATCGGCTGCAACGCGTCGCCGTGCAAGACGGCATCACGTACGTCGACGATTCGAAATCGACGAATCCCGGTTCCGTGGTCGCGGCGCTCGAGGCGTTCGCGGCGCCGATCGTCTTGATCGCCGGCGGAAAATCGAAACGGACGGATTTCCGCGCGATGGGCGCCGCGATCCTCAAGCGCACGAAGGCGGTCGTGCTGATCGGCGAGGCCGCGGACGAGATGTCCGAAGCGATCGGTTCCACGCGGATCGCGCGCGCCGCGTCGATGGAGGAGGCGGTCGCGATCGCGCGCGGGCTCGCCGTGTCGGGCGACGTCGTGCTGCTCTCACCCGGCTGTGCCTCGTTCGACATGTTCGCTTCCGCCGAAGCGCGCGGCGATGCGTTCGCGCGCGCGGCAAACGCACTGGCGGGCGCTCGTGGTTGAACGCGCGGCGCGCCCCGCGCCGGATACGCCGCTCGTCGGCGCGATCGCCGGGCTCGTGGCAATCGGTCTCGTGATGATCTTCAGCGCGTCGAGCGCCTTCGCGGTCGCGCTCCATCACGACGCGGCGTATTTTCTCAAGCGCCAGATCGTGGGGCTCGCCGTCGCATGCGCCGCCGCGTTCGTCGCGTATCGGATCGACTATCGCGTGCTTCGGAAAGTCGCGCCCTTCGCGCTCCTCGGCACGATCGTCTCGCTCGTGCTGGTCCTCGTGCCGCACGTCGGCACGCTCGCGGGCGGAGCGAGCCGCTGGCTCGGTGCCGGCCCGCTGCAATTCGAACCGTCCGAGTTCGCGAAGCTCGCACTCGTGCTCTATCTCGCCTCGGCACTCGCACAGAAAGGCGATCGCATCAAGTCGCTGGTGAACGGCGTGTTCCCGCTCGCGTTCGTGACGGGCTTGATGGCGATGCTCGTGATCAAACAGCCCGACTTCGGAACGGCGAGCCTGCTCGCGTTCACGGCGGGAACGATGCTCTTCGTCGCGGGCGCGCGTATCGCGCACCTCGCGCTGATCGTCGCCGTGGTCACGCCGCCCGCACTCCTCTTGGTTCGCCACGATCCGTACAAGTGGGCTCGCATCATCGCGTTTCTCGATCCGTGGAAAGATCCGCAAGACAAGGGCTTTCACATCGTTCAATCGTTGATGGCGCTCGGCAGCGGCGGCTGGTTCGGCGTCGGGCTCGGGTTCTCGCGCCAAAAATTCTTCTGGTTACCCGAAGCGCATACGGACTTCATCGCATCGATCATCGGGGAGGAAACCGGGTTCGCCGGGATCGCGCTCATCGTCGTGCTCTTCGTGATCTTCGCGTATCGCGCGATCCGCATCGCGCTGCGCGCGAACGATCGCTTCGGCTTTTTTCTCGCGGTCGGCTGCACGTCGATGATCGTGATCCAAGCGTTCGTGAACCTCGGCGTCGTCTCGTCGTCGTGGCCCGTCACGGGCGTGCCGCTACCGTTCATCTCGTTCGGCGGCACGTCGCTCGTCACGTCGCTCGTCGCGGTCGCGCTCATCGTCAACGTGGGGCGCGCGCGCAAGGCGTGAAGCTCGTGCTCGCGGGCGGAGGGACGGGTGGCCACATCTATCCCGGTCTCGCGATCGCCGAAGCGTTCCGAGACGATGCGGCGTTCGCTCCCCTCGACGTCCTCTTCGTCGGTACGCGCGACCGGCTCGAAGCGCAGATCGTGCCGAAAGCGGGCGTTCCGATCGCATTCGTGCATGCCGCACCGCTCGCGAGAAAGCCGTCGTTCTCGCTCGCGCGCACGATCGTCGCAAATGCCGCGGGCTTCGTCGAGTCGCTCGCGATCTTGCATCGCGCCAAGCCCGACGTGTTGATCGCGACGGGCGGCTACGTGGCGCTGCCGGTCGTCGCCGCGCTACGCTTCGTCCGGTTGCTCGGGCGCACGAAGGCGAAGATCGCGCTCCTCGAACCGAACGCCGTTGCAGGCATAACCAATCGCCTGCTGGCGCCACTCGTCGACGAGGTCTGGTATGCCGCGACACCGGCCCGCGCGCTCGGGACGCGCGAATGCGTCGTCGGCACGCCCGTGCGCTCGTCGATGCGTCGCGCGATGGACCCCGCGGCCGCGCGCGTGGCGCTCGGCCTCGCGCCGGAAAAGACGACCGTGGTCGCGCTCGGCGGCAGCCTCGGCGCGGCGTCGATCAACGATGCGGTCGCAACGCTCGTCGAGGCGGGCGTGCCGACCGGCTGGCAGTTCGCCGTGATCGCGGGCGCGCGCGACTACGAGGCGCTGCACGCGCGCCTCGCCGGGCGTGCGGACGTCGCGGTACTGCCCTATCTCGACGACCCGCGTCCCGCGTTCGCGGCGGCGGATCTCGTGCTCGCACGCGCCGGCGCGTCGACACTCGCCGAGCTCGCAGCGACGGGAACGCCCGCGCTCCTCGTTCCCTATCCGCACGCGACCGCCGACCACCAGCGGCTCAACGCGGAGGCGTATGCCGTTTCGGGTGCGGCGCGCGTCGTCGCCGACGGCGAACTCGGCGCGGAGCGCCTACGTCGCGAACTCGCGGCGATGCTCGCGGACGAGCCGTACGCGCGGCTGCGCGCTGCGGCGCGAGCGCTCGCCGATACGGATCCGCGCATCGTCATCGCGGCGCGGGTGAAGCGCTTTCTCTCTTCGAACACGGCACCTCCGTGAGGCTCTCGCGCGCGGTGCATTTCGTCGGGATCAGCGGCATCGGCATGTCGGCGCTCGCGCGCATTCTCTTACAGCGCGGATATGGCGTTTCTGGTTCGTCCGACCGGCGCACGCCGCTCACCGAACGGCTCGTCCTCGAGGGCGCGCGCGTCGAAGTCGGTCACGCGGCGGCAAACCTCGGCGTGGCGGGAACGGTCGTCGCGAGTACGGCGATCGCGGACGACAATCCGGAGCTCGTCGCGGCGCGCGCGCGCGGCGTCGAGATCGTGCATCGCGGCGCGTTGCTCGCACACTTGATGCACGAACGGCGCGGCATCGCGATTGCGGGAACGCACGGCAAGACGACGACGACCGCGATGGTCGCAAGCGTTCTCGAGGCGGGCGGAATCGATCCGACCGTCGTCGTCGGCGGCGAGCGGATCGACACGGATACGAACGCGCGCGACGGCGCGGGCGCGTGGCTCGTGAGCGAGGCCGACGAGTCGGACCTCTCGTTTCTCGACCTGCGCCCCGAGATCGCCGTCGTCACGAACATCGAAAACGATCACGTCGCATCCGATGCGGAGTTACCGCGCATGATCGCGGCGTTCGAACGGTTCGCCGGGAACGTTCCCGCGGGCGGTCTCGTGCTTTTCGGTAGCGACGAGCCGCGCGCCGCGGCGCTCGCGCGCGTCGCGCGGCCGGCGCGAACGCAAACGTTCGGTTTCGGTACGGCCGCGGACGTACGTGCGTCGCACGCGAGCTACGCGGATTTCGGTTCGACGTTTCTCGTGTCGACCGACGGCACGCTCGCGGGAGAGATCGCGCTCGCCGTGCCGGGCGCCATCAACGTACTCGACGCGCTTCCGGCGGTTGCGATCGGACTCGAACTCGGCGTTCCCTTCGGCACGATCGCGGATGCGCTGCGTCGCTTCGGCGGCGTCCGGCGACGTTTCGAGATTCTCGCGCGGACGCCGCGGATGACGCTCGTGGACGATTACGCCCATCATCCCACGGCCGTCGCGGCGACGCTCGCCGCCGCACGCGAAAACTTTTCGGGACCGATCGTGGTCGCGTTCCAGCCGCATCGCTACACGCGAACGAAATATCTCGCGAACGATTTCGCGCGCGCGCTCGCCGAGGCGGATCTCGCGATTCTCACCGATATCTATGCCGCATCCGAAGCGCCGCTACCGGGCGTCGACGCGCGCTCGATCGGAACGCCGCTCGCGGCACTCGGAACGGACGTCGCGTACGTCGCGGATGCCGCGGCGCTGCCCGCGTATCTTTTGGATCGCGCGCCGAATGGCGCGCTCGTGTTGATGCTCGGTGCCGGTTCGATCACGACCGCGGCCGCCGCGCTCGCGCGCGAGTTGACGCCGAGCGGCGCGCGCACGTGAGCGCCGTGCAGCGCGCGAGCGAGGCATCGATGCTCGACGGGAGCGACCGCGCGCGTCTCGTCGATATACTCGGGGAGTACGTCCGCTTCGACGAACCGCTCGCGCCGTACACGTCGTGGAAGATCGGCGGGCCGGCCGACGCGTTTGCGACCGTGCGCTCAGAGGACGAGCTCGCCGCGATCATGCGAACGATCTTCAAGCGAAAGCTCCCGTGGTTCGTGCTCGGGAGCGGCTCGAATCTGCTCGTCGGCGACGGCGGCATTCGTGGCATCGTGCTGCGCCTGGCCGGGTCGTTCGCGGAGGTCGCGGTCGCGCGCGAAGGCGAGCACGTCGTCGTGCGGGCCGGTGCGTCCGCCGGCATGCCCGCGCTCGTCGCGCAAGCGGCCTCGCAGGGCGCGCTCGGAATCGGATCGCTCGCGGGAATTCCCGGAAGCGTCGGCGGCGCGCTCCGCATGAATGCCGGCACGGACCGCGAGTTCGGCGAGTTCGTGCGCGACGTCTACGTGCAGACGCCCGCGAAGCCGGCGGCACACGCGGTCACGCCGCAATACTTTTACCGGCACACCACGCTCGCGCGCGACGCGGTCGTGGCGCGCGTGACGCTCGCATTCGATGCGGCGGATCCCGCCGCGGTTCGCGAAGAGATGCAGGGACGTCTCGTTCGCCGAAAAGCGACGCAGCCGCTCGCGTTTCCGAATGCCGGTTCGTGTTTTCGCAACCCGCCGGGCGATAAGGCGGGTCGGTTGGTTGAAGCCGTCGGCGCGAAAGGTTGGCGCGAGGGCGCCGCGGAGGTCTCGGAGTTGCACGCGAATTTCATCGTGAACCGCGGAGGCGCGAGCGCGTCCGACGTCGCGTGCTTGCTGGCGCGCGTGCGGCGCGCGGTGGCGGAGCGGTTCGGAATCGAACTCGAACTCGAAGTGCATTTCGTCGGAGCATTTACCTGATGGGTCGCGCGCGCGTCGCCGTCGTGATGGGCGGCCCGAGCACCGAACGCGAGGTCTCGATCTCGAGCGGTCGCGGCGTTCTCGAGGCGGTCGAGCGCCTCGGCTACGAAGCGCGTTCGCTCGATTTCGACGAACGTTTCGTCGAAGCGCTCGGCGCGTTCGCGCCCGATGCCGTGTTCAACGCATTGCACGGACCTGGCGGCGAAGACGGCACGATTCAAGGCATCCTCGATTGGATGCGCGTGCCCTACACGGGAAGCGATCTCCGCTCGTGCGCCCTCGCGATCGACAAGCACCTCACGAAGAAGCTGCTCTCCGCCGAAGGCCTGCCGACACCAGCGTGGGACACGTTCGATTTCGAGGGCGGCACGCTACCGCTCTTGCCCGGCTCGCTCAACCTGCCGCTCGTGGTGAAGCCGCGCAACGAGGGCTCGAGCACCGGCGTCTCGCTCGTGCGCACGCACGAAGAGTGGTCGCGAACGATGATCGGCATCTCCGAGAGCCGCGCCACGATCCTCGCGGAGGAGTTCGTGGAGGGTCGCGAGTTCTCGTGCGGCGTCTTCTTCGAACAGGCGATGCCCGTGATCGAGATCGTCCCCGAAGGCCGCGACTTCTACGATTACGACGCGAAGTACACGGCCGGCGGAAGCCGCCACGACGTCCCCGCGCGCATCGACCACGACCTCGCCCACCGAATCCAGATGCTCGCGCTCTCGACGCATCGCCTCATCGGCCTACGCGACTACTCGCGCACCGACGTCATCGTCACGGCCGCCGGCCGTCCGTACATCCTCGAGATCAACGCCCTCCCCGGCTTGACCCCCACGAGCCTGTTCCCCGAAGTCTGCGCCGCCGCCGGAATCCCGTACGACACCCTCATCGACCGCCTCATAAAAGCGGCGTTGGACCGCGGGCGCACGCTCGTCGACGCCTAGCAAAGAACGACCGGCGGAGATTTGTTTCAGACACCGATTGCCGTCTTGAGACATTGATCCGGCGAGTGCCGGCTCGGGGGAACGGGGGGCCCTCGCCGCCCCCTTGTTCAAATAATGCCGGACGCATGGCTACTGCTGGAACGATCGTCGACCCGGGCCTCGAAGGCGTCATCGTAGGGGCTACCGATCTGAGCAACGTCGAGGGGCTCGAAGGTCGGCTTACCTATCGTGGGTACGACATCGGCGATCTCGCGGCCAACGCCACGTTTGAAGAAGTCTGTTACCTGCTGCTCTTCGGGCAGCTGCCGAACAAACATCAGTTGGCCGACCTCTCGGTGCGACTCGCCGCGAATCGCGCGCTGCCGCCGCAGGTGATCGATTTCATGCTGGCAACGCCGAAAGAAGCGTGGCCGATGGACGTGCTGCGGACGGCGATCTCGTCGCTCGCGCTGTTCACGCCGCACCTCGAGGACGGCGCGCACGCGTCGAATCCGCGCTCGGCGATCCATTTGATCGCGAAGACGCCCACGATCGTGGCCGCGTGGGATCGCATTCGCCGCGGACTCGCGCCGATCGCGCCGCTACCGAATCTCTCGAACGCCGCAAATTTTCTGTACATGCGCACCGGCCGCGCCCCGATTCCCGAGGCGGAAAAGGCGCTCGATACCTATTTCGTCTTGCTCGCGGATCATTCGTATAACGCCTCGACGTTCGCCGCGCGCGTGACGGCTTCGACGCGCGCGGACATCTACGCGGCGGCCACGTCGGCGGTCGGGACGCTCGAAGGCGACCTGCACGGCGGCGCGCCCGGCAAGGTGATGAAGATGCTGCTCGAGATCGAGCGCCCCGACCGTGCGGAGGAGTACGTTCGCGCGCTGCTCGCGAGCGGCGAGCGCATCATGGGCATGGGGCATCGCGAATATAAGGTACGCGACCCACGCGCCGAGCATCTCGAAACGATGGCGAAGGAGATCGGTCGCACGTCGGACCCGCGCTGGTACGAGATCGCGCGCGCGCTCGAGGATGCCGCCGACCGCGTGCTGCGCGAGGAGAAGCCCGGGCGACGCATCTACGCCAACGTCGAGTTCTACACGGCGCCGACGTTGTACGGCCTCGGAATACCGGCCGACGAGTTCACGTGCCTCTTCGCGTGCGGACGGATGGCCGGCTGGACGGCGCACATCTTGGAGCAACTCGCGAACAATCGGCTCATTCGCCCGCAAGCATCGTACACCGGCCCCGCGCCGACGCCGTGGGTGCCGCTCGAGCGCCGCGGTTCGATCCATGCCTGAGCGCTGCCCGTAAGTATGGAAGCGCGTCGTGCCGTCGTTTCGCGACAAACGAAAGAGACGAAGATCGAATTGCGTCTCGACCTCGACGGCGGTCCGATCGACGTGTCGACCGACGTGCGCTTTCTCGACCACATGCTCGATGCGTTCGCGAAGCATTCCGGATGCGGCCTGACGCTCGTCGCCACGGGCGACGGCATGGACAACCACCACTTGATCGAGGACGTGGGCATCGCGCTCGGCACCGCGATTCGCGAGGCGCTCGGTGAGAAGCGCGGCATCGCGCGCTTCGGCTCGATGGCGATTCCGCTCGACGACGCGCTCGTGCTCGGCAGCGTCGATCTTTCCGGGCGGTTCTGGTGCAACTACAGCGTGACGTTCGGCACCGAGAATCTCGGCGACCTCAAGACCGAATTGATCGGACATTTTTTCCATAGCGTGAGCGAAAACGGACGCTTCAATCTCCA
>Ga0116229_10005328_pt1 | contig 21031 bp, 20 predicted proteins | sample S1TSphgellanicum_3_FD_87313 | JGI IMG/M metagenome (GOLD analysis project Ga0116229, IMG submission 87313) | Host-associated microbial communities from peat moss isolated from Minnesota, USA - S1T2_Fc - Sphagnum magellanicum MG | ecosystem: Host-associated > Plants > Peat moss > Unclassified...
AAATTAAATTAATTAGATCACTATTAAGTTTAATAATACCTCATATCCAATATGATTAATATATAGATATAATTTATTTTTGATCCATTTATACATAATAGGAACCTAATATGCTCATATTTAGTAAATATGTTAAGTATAATTGTATATTAACCAATAGTAATTATTTAACCATCATGATGTAAATTAGCCATGTTTCTACCCAAAATAATTATTATCTTTGGCGATGTTTAGCCTAGACTTAACATTGTGTGAATGATTTCGGATGCTTGAACATGTATATGATTTCAATTGTTAATAACCAAATTATATAATAATTAATATTATACTAGTATTAAACTATGATCTTGATATTCCTATGTCATTAATAAATTAAATTTAAATGTTAACAAACAATGGGATAATATGTTAAATTATAAGTGTAACTTAAATGTACAGCATATTATTAATAAAAAACAAGGTTTAAAATTATATTATTATGTAATTCAATATGAATTCCAAGCGAATATCATATAGAAATCAATCAATCATTGTGTTGGGAAATCAAATTGATAACATTGACAATGTGAGTGTCGAGGTAAATTTCATTGATCTATTTGAATCCAATGCATGACATTACAAAAGATTGAGGTGGTGGCCAAGAATGACACACTCTATATGTCATTGTAAGATTTTTCAATTCATTTATTGAATATATTGAAACTTAAATTAACATTTAGTTAGAAGTGGATGTTGACTCTGGCCTTTCCCATGGTGGGGAACCCATTGAAATAATAATGTAGAATGGTGAAACTATAATCCCCAAACAATAAATAAACCATTTTCATGAAAACAATGTCAAGGAAATCAAATGCAAATTAATTCTACCTTCCAAACCAATTATTATCACTTATTAACTTTATTACTACTCATATACATTTGATAGGATCAAATTTCAAAACTGGTAAAGAGTATTAATTCATAAGTTACATTTTATAAAAAAAAAAAAACTTTCAAAGTGGATGTTTTTACCCTTAAATGTCAAAACATCTAGATGCATGCGAGTAGCACTAACATGATTAATAAAATGAGTAAGCATACACATGATATAACTATTTCAACTCTTTTATCAACTCATGCACTAGTGATTTACAAACAAAATCCAATTCCCAATCCTTCATTCCCCATCTATCAAATGATCCAACATGTTACAAAAAATATTGACAATTGTCAATTAGTGCAAAAATTGGATTATTCACTAGTTGGTTTTACAGAAGAGTCTAAAACCAAATTCAATAGAGTTATGCATCATCACTCAGAGCAGCACAACAGATCTCCACCTCCCCCCCCCCAAGCATTTGCTTACATAACTTATCCTATATTCCTCAACAACACAGGCTATTTTAAGAACATTAAAAAGTTTTTATAACTTCTCTTCAACCTTTTCCTAGCTCATTTGAATCACTTTTTGTTGCTCCTTCCACAAGCCCCATGTAATCAAACCTTGCCAACACTAGCCATAAACATCAAAATCTTCCTAAAACTTAATACAAGATTGAACAATCTTTAAACCTAAATCCAAAACAAATTCGAACCATAAACTTTAAACACAAAACCTTTAAAACCATACACAATAAACCCTAAACCCAAAAACATAACATCTTTTGGATGGGTTATAAATTGGTAAAGAGTATTAATTCATAAATTACATTTTATAATATTTTCTTTTTACCTTCAAGGTGGATGCTTTTACCCTTAAATGTGGGAATTTTTTTTTTGACAAGTAAAAACTCACCTATGTTTTCCATGTTTTCTCCTTCAATGGGGATAATTTTTTTCTTTTAGAAACAAAATCATCCATATTTTCCATGATTTTTTCCTTAATAATGGATTTTTTTTTCCCAAAAGAAAAATTCATCCATATTTTCCATGATTTTTTCCTTAACCATGGATAATTTTTTATTCCACAAAGAAATTTCATCCATATTTTTCATGTTATTTCCTTTAGCATGCATATTTTTTTCCCCACAATGAAACTACATTAAAAATTTTCATGTTATTTTCATTAACTAGTTTTTTTTTCCCACAATGAAAATACATTTAAATTTTCATGTTATTTTCATTAACTAGATAATTTTTTTCAAGTTTTTCCCCTTGAATGTGGATAATATTTTCCCATAGAAAAAAAATCATCCAACTTGTAAATGTCTTCCTTATTAAACATCGACCATTTTTTCGATAAAGAATTGATTCAACCAAAAATGTTATGTCAACATCATGTTGATGTATTTTTTCTATCCATCATTAGACATAATATTGACCATCCAAAATTTGGATGAAATTCAAGGCCAAGCACGTAGTTAGGGTTCTGTCTCCATCTCCATTCCTCCCTTCTCCTCATTTCTCTTTCATGTTTTCATTCTTGCACTCTCGCTCTCACATTCTTTCTTTCTTGTGATCTTTCTCAAGAGCTCTCTCTCTCGCATTTGTCTTTCTTGTGATCTCTTTGAAAAGCTTTCTTTCACAGTATTTCCTTCTTATGATCTCCCTAAAAAGCTCTCTCTTTCTTGTTCTTTCTATCTCAACACCTCTCTCTTGTGTCCTTTCTATTTCAACACCTTTTTCTCGCGCTCTTTTTCTCTCAAAACCTTTCTCTCTCCTACTCCTTTTCTCTCACATCCTCTTTCTGTTACGGTGTCTATCCTCTATAGGTACCTTAGCGAAGGAAATTGTAGCATCACTCAAAGGAAACATGAGACATTGTGAAGGCGAGTACTTTGACAATGCCAACATGAGCGTTCAACACCACGACGCCAAGCCCTTTACATCGCTCATGAAGGTCTCCACACACATGTAAGTCTACTTATTTCCAAACCTTGCAATTTAGGGTTTCAAGCACAAAATGTTTCAACATTCTCAAAAATAGTTTTTGCACCATGAACAAAACCCTAAAACAACCATGTTTGTTCAAATCCTTATAGTAGAGTCTAAAAATAGGTAAAACCTCTTTCCTTCCATCCTCCTCTCTTGCTTTCATCATGCATAGCAGTGACCCACAACCTTTCTTCTCTCATACTTATGCTTTGTGTCCAAAATGAAACATAGAAAACTGAAAATAATAGTTTTTCTCCCATTCTGTAGACTAGACAAAACAAGATTAAACATAATTCAAAACATAGGACATCTGTAGCATTGTATAGAAAACATTTTAGAGTCCAATTCTCAAATTTCTCCCAATTTTATTTGATTGTATAATTATATAAACCAATTGCATCATTTCTCCCATTTAAAACATGTGTGTGTTCTTCAATTTGTATCGGCTTATAGAGCACATTTTTCCATTTATTTGTGTATTTATAAGGGATTATCAAGCTATTTAAATGTCCTTGTGATTGTTTATCATTGTACTTTTGCTTGTGCATCATATCTATGTGTATTATGTGTGTGCCTATTTGTCCATGTCTATTAAAGTCCTCAATCTGTGTTTGCAATTCCTTGTGTCCTTGTACTTCTTCCTATATTTCATTATCATACACATTCTTATCACACATCTTTAGTAAATGTGTCAAACAATGTTAGAAATATTTCTAGTAGCAAAATTTCCCCTGTTACTATTTATCAAAGTCCATCAATTAGTGTAGATTATTCTAACCGTTATCCATCTTTAGATTTCTTCTGTCCATGCCAATATAAAACTCTATTTTTGTAATCCAATCATGTACTTTCTGGCTTGGTTTCTGTACTAGTTTGTATACTATTATGAAATAATGTAGCATTCAACATGAATGTATAGATTTGACTACATCCATAACAATCATAGTTGTAAATAAATCTCTACACACGATTAGATGCTAGTTTTGCGTATTATTTTCATATTTTTCTTCATTATTTCTATTGCAATCACAATAGATCATAGTTCTTTAATTTGGATTTTCATGAAACAAATCTAAAGTGTTTCAAGAAAAGCAAAGAAAAGAAACCAAGAAGATAACGTCCGCAAAATGGCGATAGAAACACTATAAGTTCTCCAACACATTTCAATTTAATATGTGATAACAATGAGATGATGCATTGAGAAATGCCTAATGGTCATTAAGCGTTTCTCCAAAAGATGGATTAAGAAAAACTTGGTAGCCATTAGGCATTTCTCAAGAAGATGCATAGAGAAATGCCTAGTGACCACTAGGCATTTTTTGAGAAGATGTCTTGAGAAATGCCTAGTGGCCACAAAGTGTTTCTTGAGAGGATGTGCATAAAATCACCTGGTGGCCACTAGGTATTTTTCAAGAAAATGCATTTAGAAACATTTGGTGACCACCAAATGTTTCTTAAGAAGATGCACAAAGAAATGTTTAGCAATTGCCAAACATTTCTGAGGATGATGCATGGAGAAACGCTTAGTGGCTACTAGGCATTTTTCATGAAGATGCATTAAGAAATGTATGGCGGCCGTTAGGCATTTCTCACGAAGATGCATTAACAAATGTTTGGCAATTGCCAAAAATTTCTCCAAAAGATGGACTAAAAAATGCTTAGTGGCCTCGAGAAGATGCATAAAAAAACATTTGGCAACCGCGAGGTGTTTCTTAGAAACATGCATTAAAAAATGCCTGGTGACTGCTAGGCATTTCCTAGGATCATGAAGTGAGAAATGCGAGGAACTCGCCAAGTGTTTCTCAAAATGATGCATTGAAAAACACCTAGCAGCCACAAGGTGTTTCTCAAAATGATGCATTGAAAAACGCCTAGCAGCCACAAGGTGTTCCTCAAAAAGATGCATTGAGAAATGCCTGGTGATTACTAGGTGTTTCCTTGTTTAAACAACTGATTGACAAGGTTGATTATTATTTGTGATATGTACACTCCACCTTTGATGAAAAATGTTGTCAACAAGTACTTTGGCATGCACGATATGTATGCAAAAATTGATTTTGGAAAATGGTCCCTCATTTCAAAAGTAACCTTTGGGCGACAAGGTTATTGAATGAGCCAAATACATTCATTGAGTTCCATTTTATCAAGAATGGAAACCAAGACTTAATGCAAAAAATGCCCATCTATGATCTAAAGGTGTGGGTTCATGATTTAAATGTGATTGTCATCATGTGAAAAGACGCACGAAAGAAGCAATTTGTGGGCCTTGTTTGCTTAATAGACCAAATCAACGATGAACTTGTGCCAACATTGGTTGAGAAAGGTTTTTTTGTGAAAAACATGAAGGACAAAACATTGCATGATGTCATCATTAAATGGAATGAGTTTGTCAAACTCTTGAAGATTGAATAGGACAAATTGCAAAAGGAATTTCAAAGTGGCTCAAACCACACATTCACGAACTTCAAAGGGGTCTAGTGGCCCTTGCCCAACAAAAATTTAAAAAGGAGAAAATAGAAGTTGAGAAAAAAAAGAAGATTTTGACAAAACTAGTTGTCGGGAAAGAAGATAAAGGATTCGATGTGGCAGAGTGTCAACTCGTCAACGACACCTTGGGCAATGAGTTTCTAGGTTGCTTTCCTTTTGGAGATGACCCCCTTCCGAGTGTTTCCATTGATGTTCATTGTTTCAAGAAAGACATGCCAACATTGTATATCGTCCACTCTCGGATATCCATAAGGATGAGATTAAAAAAAATATCACACAATATAATAAGTTTGACACCAAAGTGCCCATTTTTGCGATCCCTTAGGACCCGCTTAATGCCAACCATATCATTCCTCGCAAGCCAAAGAAGTGGGAGGATATTCAAGACAATCAATTTTGATTGTTGGCAGGCAACACGTAATTATTATTGCGAAGGTGTATCTAGTTCCACCCATAATTCCTTGTATTTCTTATTTTATGGTGTGCAATGAGAATTCCAAAATAATAACTTGAAAGCGGAATCTCATTTTTTGATTTAACAAGAATTTGTAGACAACCCCAATACGAGGCCCCAAGTTTGAGAGATCTACAACGAGTTCCAAATTATGTAATATGGGACACAAATTTTGTGAAGATTTGCAAGTTCTCCAAAATATTAAACAACAAAGATTGTGACCTCAACACAAAGCCTTCATATAATGAACATCTTGCACATGCGTGAAGGATATGGGATGCATACCAGAGGTTTCATTCGAATTTGGATGCATCTATTTGACATGTTGAAGAATACAAGGTACCAAATGATCAATTTCCATACAAAGTTATGTTATTTTATGTTTTTCAATCATATTTCTAAGCTTTGTCATGGTTATGACATGTGTTGTAAAAATTTGAAAAAACACTCAAACCTATTCTGAATGTTGAATCATCAAAGGAATGCATGAATATCCTTTTGTTGATAGATGCAATCTTCCAACTATGGTAGAGTGTCCTCCTTGAATTGGAGAGGTGCAAGATCCTTAATGGATCTAGAGATGTGCTAGCATGTCTACCAAAATTGATTGGAAAATTTACTTTTGGTTGTTTAGTGAAACTCATGGAAAAACAACTTGAGAAGTTGGCTAGGGGGCTCCTTTCAAAAGCAATAACATTCAAAAAGTGTTCGGTGAAAGGAGGGAGGCTTAACCTTAAATCCATGTACGAGTTCACAAGGCTACTTAAGTGGAAGGCTATGATCTAGAACGAAATTATGATTCATTTTGGACATCCAAAGCCGACTGCCAATAATCAGAAGCCATATTTGGACGACGAATGACATGCATTAAAGGACAAGCATAAGTTTGACAAGATGTTGTTCTCAATTTTGGATTCGGAACTAAGTGATGATTTCTATTCAAAAAAGCTAAGGTTCAAATCCTTAGACAAGGTCCCATTTGCAAGATTTAAGTGGGCTCTAGAGAAATGGATCCAAAGTGGAACTGCAGAGGACAATGCAACTAAAGCAATTTTCTTGGACACTTATTACAAGTTTGACATAGTTCAAAACATGGCGGGTCTGTGGATGTTATTGATAAAGAATCTTGCGCATTGTTTTTGATGGATGACGCAACAAGGAACATTGCCGTCGTTTGTACAATTCATAGCATGAAGATGTTCCAATAGTTTAAAAGGGCCTTGATTGGGAATCCTTTCTTCTAGGCTCTTGAATGCAAAGGGCATGTTCAAAGTCGTTACCTACATTTGTGATCATGAGCTTTTCAAAAACCTACTGACTACCATTTGCAAATCAACTTTTGTTACAATTTTATTTGAGTTTGGGTAGTACATGGCAAGACTAGCAGAGGTTATAGGTTTCTTGACAACATTACCGAACGTTCCTGTGTTCATGTTTGCTTATTTGTTTCCTTGTAAAATTACAATAATTGTGTGTGTTGAAATTTTGGGAAACAAGAAAATGCTAACATTAGTGGAATGCTTGGATTCTTATTTTTTGAAATATCAACAGCTATATCAACAAGAGGTTTTTCCAAAAATTGTTTTTCAAATCTTTCAACTGGTATTCCCAAACAAGATGGTTTGTCTAAGTATCTTCGATAGAAAAGTTCTTATGTATGTTTTTCTAGTAAGTCCAATACATGGATCTTGACTTTATTCTTGAAATATTTTGTCTGCAAAAATTCGTTCCGTTAGTAGGATTATTTTTTTTACAAGATGTTCTTCCTCATGAGAATAAATGTAAAGTGTTGGAACTCATCCCTCACAACCTAGAAGGAAACTGGTGCAAAATGATGGCATTGGTATGTCTTCGCATGTTAACATGTGTCACAATTAGAACATGGGAATGTGACCACCAAAGCCTATGTTAATGCTTACCCAAGGAGCACAAACTTTTGATGTGGAGGAGGAAGAAGAACAAGAAGTTTTCATCCCTACCAAGGAAGGTGCAGCTAATATGTTTTAGACATTGGACAACCTGAGCCCACCCAAGGTTGATAAAAAGAAAGTTGGTTATGTCACAAGGGGACGTAATAGGAGAAAGACATCTAGTAGTAAAATTCAGGTTTTAAAAAAAAAAGGTCTTTCTTGGGGGAGAAATTCAAAAAATGTTAATGTTCAAGCTACAAGAAAATGGGAGGCCAGTGAGGAACCCATTGACCATGAGCTCTTGGATCCTCCAAAGGACGAAAATGTGCTCACATCGATCAACACATTTGTCATCAATACATCAATAACTTCCTCATTTCGATCGAATGTGGTAGCTTTAGATGGAGATGATAACAAAAAAGTTGGTGAGGAATTGTGATGCGTCGACCTCTTCATAGTTCCTTTGAATCCATATAGGTTTGTACATCGAGTACAAGATCCAGTAGAAAAACTGATGATTGATTAAACTGAATAGCCTCTAATCATTTTGACACCTTACATTCCCTTAATCATTTTATAAACTTAAAGAACAATTTTATTGAAATGTCTAGTTTTATTGTAGGATACCTTTGTTTATATTCTTTTAAATGCATTTAATTTGACTAGTGCCTTGAGGCCCTTAGGTGAGTGTTTGGGCATTGATCACCTAGCGGCCACCTAAAAAGATTTTGTGTGTTGATCATTTAGCAGCTGCTAGGCGATGCTTTGTTTGTTGATTGCCTAGTGGCCACCAAGCGATCATTTCTTTGTTGATAGCCTAGCAATCATTAGGGGATTGTTTTTCCGTTGATTATTTGGTGACCACCAAACAATTGGTTGTCTTTTGATTGCTTAACAACCACTAGGTGATTGGTTATCCTTTGATTGTTTGGCAGCCTCCTAGCCATTAAGATTCTTGCGATTGCCTATGCATCAACAACACAACATCAATTATGTACACAAAACATGCAACTCCACAAATTCATCCTGTAATTTCACAAAGGTGTACAATCTTTAAAAAAAGATGTTTTATTTCTATGAAATCTATTACATATAGGTCCAGAAGGGTCAGACCACTCCGATTTCATTCTTTTGAGCATCAATTGACCTAATTGACACATCAAAAATTTCCCTTAATTCCCAAACCACACATAACATAAATTATTGCAACATAATATCCTAATATAACATCTACAACACCCACAGTGGAACATCTCACAAAAATCCTTTACGAGATAAAAACTATAAATTTGGGTAAAAGAAATGAAGCTCAATATAGTAACACATAAATCCCTACTATTTTATAGGCAAACTTCAGGAAGTTTGACAAATGCAATTACAACGCCCATACTAGAACAACCCAACAAAACCCAAATTAACGATTTGAACATGCATTCAGAGGTCCTAGTTTGTTGGGTATCCTCTTCCTTCAAACAACATACTAAAACCATCCAGCATAATGCCCACTCATATAAACTCCTTTGCCAAGATGGTCGCTCACAAAATCCTTACATCTTTCATCATCCCTTGTTTTATTTTGGTTAAAATTTCGACAAAGATTTTTGAATGTGTAAAATTTGAATTCAATAATTGATTTAGTAATCTAGTTTTTGATGTGAAATTTGAACCATATTTTCAACTAAGGCTTTGAATACCAATTGAGGTTTAGGCTTTTAAGGGTTAAATAATTTGATTTGCTATACCCAATGATGCTAATTAATCAAATGTGGAGCATAGTCCCACATTTTGTGCCCTTGCCATTAACCTAGGCCAAAAATGATAAAGAACAAAGGTCGGCATAAAAAATCTTGCTATCCAATGAGGTGTGCCATCATGCACTCAAGATGTTCAATTTTTTTCTTTTGGGAAGGGTGGGGGTGTTGTAACTTTTGAATTTTAGTTGTTCCCAATTTGTTCACATTGAGTTCTCAATGGACTCCTCAATACATTCCCCCAACATGTTCCCAATAGCACCTCACTTTATTCAACATCCTTTGCCCTAAGTTTTACTTGTAACCTACATATATGTATTTTGATATATGTATTTTTGGATAGTCCAAAGCTCAATTTTTATTACTTTTGAATCAAAGATGCCCATCACAAAAAAAATAAAATTTGAACTTTGTTGGTCCTCAAGACTAAATAATATGAGTCACATTATATTGTATGACATCACATGGCTAGCATGGGGAGCACATTTGTAAGCGTTAATGTGTTAATTAGGCATTTTACCACTGTTGGATTAATCAAACAGATCACTCAGTAACAAGTATCTCTACTTTGACTTTCTTTTGATTTTCCTCCTTCTAAAATTGATCAAAGTGTTCATGCTAGTGGTGAGTTTTATTACATATGTGCATGAATAAATGAGTAACCCAAGTTTATAAGGCAGGTATTAATACAGGTTGAAAATGGCGATGAATCGTTTTGGAAATAAAAATTTCATGCAGCCAATAAAAAGGCTCAGGAGGGCTTAGTTTTTTTTGGGGGGTTTTTTGTTTTGTTGGGTTTCATAAGTGCCCTAAGATAATAAGGTCATAACTTTGTTAAAAGTAAGAAACTCCTTATGAAAGAAGCCTTGACCCTAAACCCTAAACCCTCCCTCCTACTGTTTCTTCCCTTCAGTTGGAGATGTAGCACCCTGTTCACTGAAAAGACAAAGACCATAGCACATATCCCAGTATTTTCTTCTGCCATAATATACACCTCCTTGGCCCATATCAATTTTTATAGTTGTGAACTGTAACAATAGCAACAATAAGATACTTGGGAGAGTAAAAGAAAAAGAAATAAGGACCAAGGACCAAAGTCCAGGCAAGCAAACAGCCCAAAAGAGGCAGGCCCACAAGGAGGAGGGAACCACTAAGTACTGAAACTTTCACCAGTTGTTTGAAGCATATCAACTAAAGAAAGGGGAGGTAAACCTGATAAAAAAACTCCAAGCCTAGAAGAACTCTCTCTCTCCTGCAGTAACGGTCTGCCTTGAGATGGAGGCCGCCTGCGCTCTCTGTATTATGTGATTGGGGGAGTTTGGGGAGGGAGGGGGGAGTGGATGGTGTTCCATCATTTCTCTGAACAAAAATTGTGTCTTGTTTGGTATATATATATATGCATGTTCAACAGACAATTGTAGGTTACTTGCTCAACTACAAAACACAGGTTCTTTTCGGTGAACTACACAGAAAATAAATCTGGAGTTCATCATATGTAGGCCCAAATATTATATCTATCTGCAGGTGCACACCCATTTGCAGCTGAAATCTTGGATTGTTAATACTGTAGTACCTTGGCCATTTCAACACATGTTCGTGCAATAATTAATTAATTTTGAAAAAATCATTTCAACAATTGAAATATTCCTAATTTATTCACAAAATAAATTATCCTTCACAATTTTTTTTGATTTGGAAGAAATAATTTCTGAAAATTTCAACATTTCTGAAAATAATATAATTAGTGTCAAATTGGCCAAGGTTCTCGGGTAATAGTTATTGAGGTAGTGGTAGAGTACAAAGGCCCCTTTTACTGAATTGGTACAAACTATTGCAGTGTCAGTTTCTCTATAACAATGATACCACACTTTTTACCAGTGATAGTATCAGGCTACCCCAGTTGCACCAGCACAATTAGTGAAGTGAATTAAGAAGCAATTGGGACCCAAAAAAAAAAGTGTGATGGTCATGACATTGTCAAAATGTGCTTTGGACAACCGAAAAAAAACCATTAGCAATCAAGTTATGAGATGCCACTGGATCTCAACATCCAATGCAGTAGAATAAGCCACCAGGTTTCACTAAAAATTTATGAACCAATTGATTATGCACATGAGTGATGCACTAATAAGGTCACTTAGTTAATACCCAATGCTGTATTCCTATACATGGAGGGCTTAATCCTTCGAGCAAGGCTCAACTTCCAACAAGGAGAAGGGGGACACCCAGGGTTTAGTTTAGGGTTTAAGACCTTTGTTTAGACTATTTGAAATCCCTTCATCTTTGGGTTTAAAAACAGGTCCACCAGCTAATGTGGTGGCCTGTACACTTTACTCTGGACGGAGTACAGCTTTCTGGGGTTTGGACCAGTAATGGGTGGGTACTGGTCCAAACCATTGTGGGCCGGGTATTTTTTTTTGCACCAGAATATTCATTGGGTATCAGATCGGGTATATGCAAACATGCCTGTCAGGTCTTACTTTTCAAAAACTCAATGGAACCCCTCATAATCGGCATTTTAAAAAAAAAGTTAACACCTGTCCCCACCTCATATCCAGTGATTTAAAAATTTCAAATATTCATAACCAGACCCTACCCAAGGAGAATAACAAGGTAAGGTGTCTCTCAAAAACTTGGATCAATAACCGCTTCATACCCGGATTAAAAGAAAAAGAAAAATTCTTCAAGTTCTCTTAGTTGTTACAAATAATCAATATGCATTCTCAGTTGTGATTGGTGCTTGTACCTTCAAATAACACATGTGCTTAAGCTTGCAAAACATTAGTGTCGTTTTAGACTATCAGGACTCAGGAGCTTGCCTTGTAAGCTTAAAAGGTTCAAGACTGGTTGCCAAAGCCTTAATGACTTGGAATTGGAACTGGAACCAGGTTCTTGGTTTTTCAAGAACCAGATCTAGCTTTCTGGTCCTGTTTATGGGTGGGAATACACCTGAGATACATGTTTTTTCGAAAAAAAAGACTATAACCGAGGGTTGATTGATTGCTGGTTCCTGCATAGGTTAGTAAGAACTGGACTGAAATCGGGTCTCATTTTCACAACTGGAATTCAAACTAGAACCAGAATTTTTGTTTTTGGAGAACTGGACCTTGAATGGGAACTTGTTTTTTCTGAAGGACCAGATCTGAACCTGATTCATTGTTCCATATATGTGTGCAACTGGAATTGGAACTGGAACTGTTCTAATTTAATTTGAACTGCCCAACACAGGATTGGACCTGTAAAGTTGTACATGATAGAGTGATCTCCACAAGGCCCAGTAGAAGAAAATGAATTCTTTTGATTGGCCCATATGATAGCAGTTGAATAATCTTTCACTTTTCGTATATTCAAATTTTCATGTTTATGGGGTGAGGTTGAGGAAACAATTGACACTCAATGTTGGATGTGATAAATACTGGTAGAGGCCCAGAGAGAGGGTGTTTGTAGAGCCGCTCTAAAGCTTGTGGAGAGAGAGAGAGAGAGAGAGAGAGATAATAGCAAAGAGTTCCCAATAGCATGTCACTTTTATCCCATATGCTTTGGCAATTATTGTCCTCCTTTCGCCTCCATACGGGTAGAGGCCCAAATAAGGGGGTGTGGGTAGAGCTGCTCTAGACCTTGCCAAGCAGGAGAGAGAGAGAGAGAGTGTTCAAGAGACACAATGCTATGAAACAATGGCAACAAATGTGGTTAGGTGATCATTGTACATTGTATCTTTTCCTACAGAAAAAGAACACTAGCCGTTTCAGTATAATGTAACTTCTGCAAAGGCTGCATAGTACACACACGCCTGTGTAGAAGAAGCCTACAAATTTAGTGTTTCTCTCATAGTACCAAGATTGAAAAGCTGCTCGCAAGATATGTAATGTGGCAAGTCACCCATGAACCAACTCTGTGTATGAATGTGTGGGGGCGGGAGGGGTGGGGATCAATTAGTTGCTACAAAAGAGATCCGCACTCCCAAGGCAACGAGCAACAAAAGTACTTGTCAGACCCCCCAAAAAAAAAATCAGAAAAATCAAAGAGGAGTTTATGAAAGAAAACACAAAGCAAAGGATTACAACGCCATTTCTAAACTTCGAACAGATGTTCAAAGGATCTGTCAGGATGAAGGAAACAAAGAAGCCACCACATTAATTCTTCTTAACTTTGGATCTCTTCTTCAATGAATGAATGCCTGGCAAACTTTAGTGGGTCTATCTTCAGATGATTGATTCAAACCACCTGTAGTGTTCATCTTTGTTGTTGAAGAATTGGAACTTTGGATCGGCAATTTCTTTTACACCTACCTACCCAGTATTGTATTGCCACCGTTGGGTGGGTGCTCCCCCTCTCTTCCCTTTCCAAATAGAGAACCGGTGGGTCAGTTTCGGGTGTGTAAAACCCCCGGCTGGCTGACGGCAGTTGTAAACAATTAAATGAACTGGGTTTTGGATCTCAATAAATCTCAAAGAACTGTTCAAAAACCTTAGTCAATCTTGGTAAATTGTTTTCTGGATGATTGGATCACCACTTTGGCTACATCACAAAATCCTTAAGAAAAAACCCTAAACCCTAAACCCCACAGCGCTGCTCATTACCTTCCTCAGACAATGAAGGAGGAGCCAGGAGTAGTAGTAGCATGAAAACTGGAATCTATCATATCCTATCACAAAATCAAATGCTTAGTACATGCAAATGGGCAACTTTAGTAGTAAGTAAACACAAGACTCCAGAACAAGTAAGTATAAAGAACTCTCTGCTTCCCATTCATTGAACTCTGGTCATGCATGCATCATGGGCTACAGCTCTTTCTTTGTTTGGGGGGGCTATTTGTTGCCCTGTTTATGTGCCTCTCTGATGGTGAAATCAAAACTACGTGCTCCAGACCTAAATTTGGGCTTTTGCTTCTGGGAGATTTAAAGGATGGGTCACACTGGATTTCATGGGCTTTTAAGGGACACATATAAATGGCAAATTTTTTTGAACAACCTTTAAGATGATGAGGTTTATTAGGGAACACATAAATGGCAAAACATTTTTGAACAACCTTGACACAGGGCCTTGGAAAACAAGCTTGAAAGCTTTTGTATTCATTTCAGTGTCTGAAGGCTGCTGCCATTGTCATAAGTATCTTAAAAGGACATGGTTTTAAATGAGCTGAGGATTTACAAACAGGAAGCCTGGCTCTTTATTTTGAATGAATCCAGCATAGAAACATCTAGACCAGCATCTAGGGTATGAATTACATTACATCACATAATAATGGGTGTCTTAAAATCAGCTCATTCAAGACAATGTAGAATGTTAATTGCAACTTTTATAGACTCACCATGCCAGCCCCCCCACCCATTTTTAGAGGTCTCAAACAAGACCTTGAAACTAGAAGCCTATATATGCCTATATCTGTGTATACATAGTAGGACTGGCTGATCTGATGAACTGATTGGCAGCTGTTGGAAGGGCATGAAGATTGGAGGTATAGATGTGTGAGTAGGTTATAACCTAATTTTGTGGTAGTTATATTGTCATGATAAGTGTCCTCCCTCTTTCTCCTCTTTGTGTGCAGTGCTGGGTTTAGATCGATGAATCTTAATATGCTATTTTTTGTAGTTTTTTTTTTTTGGGGTGTGTCAGAGGAATTTACAGTTGAACATGGCACGCTCACAACAACACTAGTCAACTTTCATGACTGCATTTTCTTTCCCAACTTGTTGAGGTGGATAGTTTTGCCTAGAGCATGATGGTTTTTTCTTCTTTTTTTTTGGTCTCATTACAAATTCACTACATATTCATGAGGTCTTGAATTTCTCTACCAAATCTGTCTGAGTATATTTGGGTTGAGTGATTATCATATGTTGAAAAAGAACTTCCCTTATATTGAGAATAACTTATGTAGAGCATTCCACCCATAACCAGAATTGATGGACAATATAAGTGGTTTAACATGAGCAACTGTAAGTGGATTTTAGTGTGGACTACCAAAACTAGCCCCACACATGCAGCAACAAAGGCTATCCCCATCACCTTCCCAGGGTCTTACATTGCACTCTCCAACAGCAGATCTTTGCAGCTCCTTGCAGGAGCTTACAAGAGCTTGGAAGAATTCAAGAGCATTGTGTCACTCCTCTACGTCTCCTTCGATTCAAACTCTAGAACTGAAAACACAAACACATATGCGCCATGTGAAATCTCGGCCTCCTAGGTCCTCATCGATGAAGCAAAAACATGTTAAAAGTGCATTTTTTTGCCCCTCAGTGGGGATGCTCTCAGACTGAAAGAATTTGAACTCCATAAAAATGCTCAATCTTGTCATGATCTGATTTTGTGGTCTAATGGACATGATGAAGTACTTGTGAGTTGCTTCCATTCATATATTCAGTATTGAAGTGAATCCTGAACCCATTGCTTCTTTGTATTAAAGGTTTCAAGATCAGGACTAGGGATGTTAGGCCAACTTCAACATTGGTAACCCACCACCCAACATTTACCAAAATTTATCGAGTTGTTGCACTTGCTTGGAGGCCAATTCCAAATTGTTGGGAGGAGGATCCATTCATGCTATAAGGAGCCAAAAGAGCCTAAAATTTTGAATCTTTACAAGGAGTGGAATAATTAGTCAAGTTGACATGGCATAACATGATTGATCATTCATAAAAAATCTCTTAAAATCATGATTTATAAGTTGTCAAATTTTTTTAAAAAAATTCTTATGACTAAAAAAGATGTTGCATTATACTATTAGGTAAAGGTGTATTTATAAAAAAAACATAAACATATATTTTCAAATAAATTCAATACATTTTAGGAATCCTTTGAATGATGAAAATATTGGTTATAGATACATTCTTGTGCTTTTGCACCCTATTTCTTTTATAATCATCATCTTTTATTTTGGATTTTAACAACATAATCCATGATGAATATATGAATGAGATTTTAAAATATTATCGATGCTTCAATTTTGATGCCATATCATTTATAAATCTAAGCAACAATTTTTTAAAATTGATTTAAAAAAGAAATAATGGACTCGAGAACACAAACTTTCCTATCATGGAAAGGAGATTATCCAATCCACATTCATCTGGGTGCTTAAAATTTTGGGGATTTTGCCGAGGTTAATGTTTTTAATGTTGATTAAAAGTAATAATTTATCTTCTCATGACTTGAATTTTGGGATCTTGAATCCGTTATTTTACATCCATGACTAATGTATGGTTTCGGTTCCCACATGTTAGTTACCAAATGCTTATATGGTAATATTTTCATGTTGGAATATATTACATTATATCATAAACAAGAAATGGGAGCATGCATACAATTATCATGCACCCACTTAGTCATTGTCAAGTTGGTAAATTGACATGTGTTTCACACCATAACTTGGAGATTTCTTGATCATACCACTATTCCATAATCGATATGCACCCTTACTTTCAACCTTTTTGCAATATAATGTAAATGTTGTGTTAACATCCATATAAACTCAGTTAAACATTTTTGTTCCCACAAATCAACAACAATGAAATACACACAACACCAAAATCCCAAATCCATGACTACATCTATGACTAGGTCGATAGTTGTTTAGGACATGTTATATAGGACATGTTTTTTGCAAATACAATCATGAAGGACATCAAAAATATATTCTTCTAGCCTACTAGCCTATGTTAGGTAACCTATCAAATCTTTGGGTATCCTAGGCTAAAAACCTAGTCTATATGTTAAGAACATAAGCCCTAGCCTACGTAGGAAAATAGACTAACATAATTAACAATTTAAGCTAGCTTAAATACCTAAGCTAAATTGGCAACCTAACCTAGGATAATTAGTTTAGAGCTAGGTTGCAAGTGTGAAGATTTGAACCTCTCACCTTCACAATGAGGGATAAAGTCCTTAACCATTACACCTCATGTTTTTTACACTATAAAATTGTCACCATATTATCATAAACATTTTTTTTAAACTTACATAAAGTAACTTAACCTAACTACCCTACCTAGGTACCTAGTAACCTAACTATGTACCAACTTAATAACGTATAACTTATCTAGTAATTTTGTAGGTACCTTGAATGGTTTAGCTACCTAATTAAAGTAGGTATTATTTACCTAGTAAGTATTTTAGTATTTTAGCTACTTTGCTAAAGTAGGTACCAAGGTAGTACCTACTACCTAATGCTACCTAGTTAAAAAATAATAGGTACTTATATAGGTAGCTAGTAATACCTAATACCTAGGTAAGCTACTAACTTAACTAGGCTATGAAGAGTGTAAGTTGGCTAGTCATGTGATTGTAATGTAGTCACTATGCAATCATAATGCAGTTGCCATCATGTAGTCGTAATACAATTGTAGTTATGTAGTCATAATGCAATCACAATATGGTCGAAAAAATGATTAAAGGCATATGATTAAAGATGTATGATTATATGACTAGATTAGGACATAGTTGTAAAAACTTTTATTTATGAAAGACACATTTTGGCCTTGTGACAAATCTAACATTTTCCTATTTATATGTTCCTTTTCCAACGTCATCTTGAACAATAATTCCCTTTTAGACCTTTTGCCAAAACAATATATGGCTTAGTCATCTCATTGGTAGATTTAGGCTTTCATGTTTGAATATTGTTGTTACACAAATTTGCATTCTTGATAATTTTATAAACAGGAATTGCTTTTAACACGATTTGACATTATTCCTCCTTCTTAAGCTAGATTTTCCAAATTAATCCAATAATATCACATGCTCATCATAAATAATGTAGATAATTGTTGCAATTTTTTACATAAGGAGTTCAAAGGTTGCATCATGGAATAAACACAAAATACCAAAAAACTACTTGTAAACACATGCACATGTACTTAATGTTATTGATCTTCCTTTAATGTAATTGTTTCTTTTGATTTTTTTTGGTTTGATTTTTTAGGTTTCATATTTATTTGATAACAATTTTCTTACAATATGGTGTGAAAAAAGTAAAAGGAACCAAGGGCACCAAGGTTAAAGTCCCTTTCAAGGACTACATTAACACATGGCTTGATTTTTAAATTTTTTGCATTTTTCATACCTAGTTTACAACTACATGTTGAATATAATTATTTTTTATTATATCTTGGTCTGTATCATTTATATATAATGCATCCTTGCTTTAAATAACAAAAAAATGAATAACTTTTGTTAAAAACACATTTCCAAAATTCATAATTTTCAAGGCCAAAAGCACGTTTGAAACAAATATGTTCAAATTTGTTTTTAAATGGATTTTATTGATTTCAAGTGCTTTTGCTTTTATACTCATTTCCAATTTTGAGAAGGAATGGTGCACATTTGATAAGGAAAAATGACATTTAAAAAGAAACACCATTGTCCACAGTTGTTTTGAACATGCAAAAGGACTCAAGAAACGTCATCAATTTGCATCAAGTTTTGAACAATGAAATTTGATTGGAAACGGAACTTTGAAAAGAAAAACAATTGAAAATCCAATTTATTATACTCCCTTTGTGAATTTTCAAAGATATAAAATTACAATTTTAAGTCCACACACCTTATGTTCCTTTTATTGTGTTTGCAACCAATAATATTATATAAAAACACTTCAACATCAATTATTGGTTGTGTGACAAACAACCTATCAACCTTGAAAACTAAACATCAAAATATGATGATCACCAATATAAATGAAGCCTATTCCACATATCCTTTTAAGGAAAAGAAAAAAGAAATAAAAATGTTATTTGTTGGGATACATAAACATTAAACCCCACACTAGGTCACACTTTAATATAAAAGCTTGAAAATAATTAACTTGAAAATATTATTATTTACATTAAATTAAAATTCACAATATATTGAATATAATTTCATTTCTTCCTTTAATTCCAATTTAAGAATTGAAGTTGACCTTTCATTCAACAATGTTATTTTATTTTGTGTACCATCTTTCCTTAATTTTGAAAAGGACTTTTCATTTGGATTAGAATTGTTTAATACTACTCTTGTATCTATACCAATAACACCTAAGGGTTGATGCGTGGTAGGGTGGACTAATTTTAGTGGAACATAGTCCATTTTGGGCTGTTTAATGTCTTATTATCAAATGGGTAAACCCATCCTTGGGTGGTATCATTAGGAATGTCACACTTTGATTTGACTAAATTCATTGAACTTTGAAAAATTATAGGTAAAATTTAAATAAAATTTTTCATATATATATATATAGTATGTTTATTAGTTCCTATACATTTTGAAATTTCAATAATATCACTTGAATGTTGTGTATTTAAATACACAAATTTGATGTTCCTAATCATTGTGGTTGGAAAAAGTTTTAGGAATGTAACACTGGTTTTTTTCCTTGAACTTTTTGGTTAGGAACACAAGTTTGAAAAACATGATTTGAGAATTTTTTTGGGAATTTTTTTCTTAAGGTAATTTTGAAGTCATTCTATTTTTAATTCTTTATTAAAAAATTAATTGAATTAGTATAATTTAGGTATGAATTTTCAAAATGAAGGCTATTAATTCCTGAAGGGGTCATTTCTATTAGAAATGAATTTTTAAAATAATTTTCATTTTTTTAAATTCCTAAACTTCAAGCCATATGTTAATGCATGCAATGGATAAACATGAGGAAAAAATAAATTATAGCTGTGAAAACATTTAAAAGAAAGGGCCTAGGAAAATGATAAATGGCCACTTTTGGTTCCTTAACCATTCCTTGAGATGGGTTTTCCCAAATTTTATTATACATATTAAAATTGTTAGGAAGGACTTTGCTTGAAGGTATAAACCTGAATATGTACATAAGGTAATTGATTGTGATACTTAATGAAAAAACTTACAATTTATTTATCGACTTTTGAAGTTGAAATCAAAAGGCATAACATTAGAAACACAAACTATTGGACTTTGATCAAGGTAACTTAATGATTAGATCTTAAACTTGTTAGGGACTTGGTTTTATTTAGAAAATGTAATGATGAAAAAAACATTAAAAAGTTTTGCATCCTATCAAATGAAAATATTGAGTTATGGGCTTTTGTTAATGGTCAAAAAATTTATTTTTTTCAAAAAGTTCATAGCATATTGAAAATAAGGTGATTCATGTGGAGATTTTACACACATGTCTTAATAACCTTTAGATGCAACATATTTACAATGGAAAAAAGAGAAGAGCTGTAACTTTATTCCTATGTAATGTGTCATGCCAAAAAAATTGTGACAAGTAGTACAAAGAAGTTTGCAAAATGAACTTGAATGGATGTTTTTTCATGTCAATTTTTGGTCCACCTTAACTTCTATTGGCCCCTAATTATATGCAACAACATGACAAGCATAGGTTTCCATGGAAATTGGTGAAGTGAATGAAATGTTGGCATGTTTTGGACATACATAAAGTCATAGATTGTAACTTGCTGTGATATTGGTTTAGATGTTGGTCATATAATGTTCAACTCAATTTGTTAAATATTGAGAGAAAAGGTTTTTAGGACCCCCCCCCCCCCCCCCCCCCCTTAGTGTTTGGGGAGTTTCACACTTTATTTTTTTTCCTTTTTTTTTTTATTAATAAAAAAAAAAAAAAA